>Ga0326513_10000076_pt1 | contig 71681 bp, 122 predicted proteins | sample 2_2465_0518_D_FD_203654 | JGI IMG/M metagenome (GOLD analysis project Ga0326513, IMG submission 203654) | Bovine rumen microbial communities from UC Davis, California, United States - 2_2465_0518 | ecosystem: Host-associated > Mammals > Digestive system > Stomach > Rumen | place: USA...
TTGATACTGGTGGTCTATCTAAAGATTTGCTTAATATTGATTACAATACAGTATCAAAAGAAATTTCTGAAATGACTAAAGAATTTTTAGAAGACCATACAAAAGCAGAAGTACCACATGAACATTTGGCAAGAAACGTTTATATTAATACAATATATAGTTTTTTACGTGGGTTTTATAGTAGTTATTGGTATAAAGAAAAATTTATTTTATGTAATTGCCAAAATGGTTTATCTACGTTAAATCTTGGCATTGATGGTACATTATATCCATGTCATAATACCAGTGAATCATGTGGAAATATTTATATGCCATATTTTCAATATTTAGAAAAACTAATGAAATTTGACGATACAAGACGTCACTATGAAGAAGAATGTAAAGATTGTCTTGCATTAGCATATTGTCATTGTGGATGTAAAATGGTCAAAGACAAAGAACGTAAAGAAAGCTATTGTAAATTAAAACGAGCTATCTTTGTTCCTATTTTATCTTTGGTTCAAAATTTCAAGGAAGAAAATTATAAAAAGGATGAATCATAATTATGTCATTGCAAGTATGGTTGCCGTTAGATGGTAACTTAGAAAATAAAGGAATAGCCGATGTAACAATAACAAATAATGGTGCATCTGTTGTCACAGATGGTAAAGTAGGAACATGTTATTCCTTTAATGGTAGTAGCTATGTTCACATTTCAAAACCATTAAATATGACTACTATTAAAAATACCTCTATATGTGCTTTTGTAAAAAGCACAGGTAGTACATTAGCTTTAGGTGGAATATCACATGACCAGGGTGCAACAGAAGCCTGTATGACTTTATATACCTCTGGTTGGCAGTTTGTAGGAAGTAGCACATGGAAATATGCTCCAGGCGGTACTATAGCCAATACATCTGTATGGCATCATGTCTGTTGTGTTATGACAGATACAAACATCATAACCTATTTAGATGGAAAAGAGTTTTCAAATGTAACTATTTCAAGTGTTGGTGTAGATCAATTTAATTTAACAGCAAATACATTTGTAGAAATAGGTTGTGACCATCCGGGTGGCGATGAATTTTTAACAGGATTAGTTAAAGATTTCCGCGTATATGACCATGCCTTGACAGATATAGAAGTAAAAGAAATATCAGATACATATGCCCCTCTAACATTAATTTGTCATCTCCCATTAGATAAAACTGATGGAAGTTTTACTGTATATGACGAATCTGGATATGGAAATAATGGCACACTAAGTACTAATAAACCGACTATAACATCTGGCGCACCGAAAAAATATAATTCGTCTATGTTATTTGCTAATGATAGATATGTTTCCATATCTATACCTTACATAACAAACTCCGCCAATTCTTATACTTTTTCGTGGTGGGGTAAATGTACAGTATATGAAAATAAAATGTATTGGGGATTTTCTGACGGAAATAGATTGAATTTATATGGTACTGGTGGTGGTTATTGTTGGAATACTGGTGACGGAGCGACTAATAAATTTACCGGAACCATCTTTGCTCACGAAATAGACGGTAATTGGCATCATTTTGCTGTTACAGGCAATGGTACAAGTACTCAATTATATATAGACGGTGGGTTTAGAGCTAATGCTACTACATATAAAGGAATAACCGGTACAAATATTATTATTAATGGTTGGAATACTGCAAACGATTATAATTTTAATGGTCAATTATCTGATTTCCGTATATATGCATCAGTTTTATCAGAAGAAGAAATATTTGAATTATATAATACGACAAACCATCCAAATTTAAATTCTACTGTTTTTACAGATACAGCTTCTTTTACAAATGAATCTGATCTGTATGTAAAAGAAATACATTTACATGAATTACAGAATGCCATAACAAAATTAAATTCGTATCTACCTAATGTAGATAATTGTGGATATGTAAATTGTTGTGAATCATGTCAGGATTCATGTATCTGCCAGTCAGATAAATGCCAGTCATGTCAGAATGCTTGTAATCAATGCACTGATAAATGCCAGTCATGTCAGAATGCTTGTAATCAATGCACTGATAAATGCCAGAAATGCCAAAATACTTGTACTCAATGTACTGATAAATGTCAGTCTTGTCAATATGTCCACAATAGAAGATGTATGTAATTAGTTAACAGGGTAAATGCCTATGAATATAATTAAATTTAACGATATAACAAATATACAAGAAATAATTACATCTCTTATCGAATCTAAAGGATTAGATGTTTCTGACTGTGAAGCCAAAACATTGCAAGATGGTTCTAAATGGATTCGCATTTTTCACCATGCCCATAAAAACAATACTGTTTGGTTTACAAATTACATAGAAGCCTTGTCGTGTTCTAATCCAGACAAATTTAGTAAATTATATTTACTTGACCATTTTAGAAGAAATGATGGTAAATATGAATTTATGTTAGAATATCCAGTAGAATTTCCAAATCAGATAATTCGATGGAAACAAACAAATAATCCATGGCGCGATTATACTGGGACTGCTGGTTCAACTGCAGTAGCTGGTTATGAACCTGTGCAAGTAGATATTGCTGATTCCTATAATCATGGCAAAGGTTTGGTAAGACACAACCAAGCTTATAACTCTAATAGTCCATGTTTGTTGAAAGGATGTCCTGGTATCGGAGATTGGTGGTATGCAATAGGACAAGCAGCTATTTATGAAACGGGTATGCCAGGTCCTAATAATGTTGTAGTTTCTATCGTTGATTTATGGGTTCGTATTGATAATACAGAATATGATAAATTAAATGATATCGATACAGAAATTACTGGATACGTTAAAAAACCAGACATTCAAAAGCTACAAGATGCAATACATTTTTTAGAAACAAAATTTAATCAGAATTGTTGCCAATCGAATTATTGTCAGACTTGTCAGTCTGATAAATGTGAATCTTGTCAAGATGCTTGTACTTGTCAGTCTAATAAATGTGAAAAATGTCAGGAAGCTTGTACTTGTCAGTCTAATAAATGTGAAAAATGTCAGGAAGCTTGTGCTCAATGCAGTAACAAATGTGAAAAATGTCAGGAAGCTTGTACTTGTCAGTCCCAATGTTCTAATGAAACTTGCCAAGCAACATGTGCGCAATCTCATTGATATTAGTAAAAATATAGATTTTCATTTTTATTAAAGGATTAAAATAATGATTTATATAATAAATGCAGCAAATAACAATAATAATAGTAATTTTAAGGATATTTCTTATCAATATTTAATTCAAAATAATGAATTAAATATTGTTTTACAAATAAATTATCCTGATGAATCGTATTTACCGTCTGATACATTTTCTGTCTCAATAAATATTGACCAATATGCCGGAAAATATATTACTATAAGATTGATTAGAGATTTTATTCCTATTAAAAATGGGAAAACATATTCTATGTTCCAAAAATTTTTAGAACCATTAATTAATTTTGATTATTCTAATTTATATGATGTTGGTTATTCTATTAAAGATATAGGAAGTCTAAGATTTTTGTCTTTATACATAACTAAAAATAAGCAAGATATATATATTCATCCGTTTTTTTATATAAATCCTGATTCTATAAATAAAGATGGATATCAATATATTGAAAAAGAAATGATAAATTCCGACCATTTATCTATGTTAACATCCTCTTGTCAAGAATTACGGGAATATATTGAAAAATGGAATATGAAAAAGTTTATATTAAATCCAAATATAGATATATCGAAATCAGCAACATATTTAGAAACAGAAGTTGATACTTTATATAAAATTATTAATATACTGTTAGACAAAATAAAAATTGATGTTTCTGAATATCAACCAATTATTGATGCAGTAGAACGAAATAATGTCTTAAATATTAAGAACTTAGAAAAACTTGTTTCAGAAATAGACGAAGACAAACAAAATATTCGTAAACAACAAAAAATTTATTATGATAAAGCCTATAAACAATAAACTTATTTTGAGAGTTGAATATTCGCAAGATTGGCCAATGTTATTAGATGTTTATTCTAATTGTCATATTATTTTGGAATCTGATAGTTTCAAAAAGGATAAACATACTTTACATGTATTACAATATATAGAAAAATATATTCAAGAACACGATATAGAATTTGAGATTAGATAATGTTTGAAAGAAATATATATGCTTATTCCGTATGGGACCAAGAAAAATTATGGAAAGCTACAGTAGTTGTAGTTGGAGTAGGTGGCGGTGGAGGCATTGTCGCTGAATTATTAGTTCGCATTGGAGTAGGACACATTGTTCTTGTGGACGGAGATAAATTTGATGAAAGTAATTTAAATCGTCAAATTTTTGCTACACAAAATACAATTGGAATTAACAAAGCAGAAGCAGCTAAAAAAAGACTATTATCTATTAACCCATATATTAACATAGAAACATATTCTACATTTTTATCTACGGATAATAATATTATAAAATTATATCCAAATGCTATTATTTGTGATTGTGCAGATGGAATAGAAAATAAATTAATGGTTGCAGATTTATGCGCGCAAACAAATAATAAATTAGTAACAGGTGGAGATGGAATATTGGATTGTTTTGTTGCAAAATTTAGCAAACCGTCAGAAATAAATACTCATATTGTATTTAAAGATACAAAAGATGATGGTACAATATACTCTCCAAATCCAGTTATAGTTTGGATGCAAGCATCAATACAGGCATATGAAGTAATTAATTCTATCCTTAATTATAATCAAGATGTAGACAATAAAATACAGTGGTATAATCTTGCGACATATACAAATACGATAACAGAGGAATAATTATATGAAGTATTTAAATAAAGATATAGATACTATTTTTATAGTTCTTGGAAAAGGGTGCAATTTTAATTGCAGATATTGCATGCAAAATGAAACACATAAATCTGGTATTATATATCCTACAGAAATAAATGAAGATATTTATGAGTTTATAGAAGAAATTGTAGCTAATCAAAAATATCCTCCGTATATTCATTTTTATGGTGGTGAACCATTATTATATAAAGACAAAATAAAAATAATTGTAGGAAAACTTCAGCATATAAATAATATACGATTTTCTATAATAACTAATGGAAGCTTAATTGATGAAGAAATGATAAATTTATTTAATAGTCATGATTTTCATGTAAATATATCATGGGATGGGCATTTTTCTTCTAAAACAAGAAAGCGAGATGTGTTTAAAGAAAATAAAGAAAATTTATTTAAAATAAATCAATTAGGTATTTCAATGGTAATTAGTTCTATTACACCATTGGGTCAGTTAATTAATGATGCACAAAACTTATTTAATGAATATAAAGAAAAAACAGGAAATGATTTGTATATAAATTATGACGAAGTTTACGATGCAAATATAGCAGATAAATCTTTATTAAACGTTGACTATGAAGAATATAGTAAAATAGCGCGTAGAATATTTAAAGAATGTATTAAGATAAAGACTGGAGAAATTAATATTCCATTGGATACATTCAAAAAAAAATATTGGGCAAAGATGAGTTTTTTTGAAAGAATGTATTGGAATGTTCGTAACTATGCTACAAATGAAAAAAAATGTATAAAATATATGGCACGCTGTTGTAATGGGATTGAGATTCTAAATTTAGATTTAGAAGGAAATTTATATTCTTGTCATAACTGTGATACAAAGTTAGGAACTATCTATTCAAGTTATATTAATTATTTAGATGAATTATTTAAAAATGATGATATTAAATATTATTTTAAAAAATATTGCTCTCAATGTTTAGCATATCCGATTTGTCGTGGAGGATGTAAACTTATAGGAGAAGAAGTTAGAAATGAATCTTATTGCAAGTTAAAAAAAGCAATATTTATTCCAGCTATTGAAGAAATTTTAGCTATTACAAAACAATGAAAAACGTTTATATTAGTAATGCAATTATCTTTTTAACTCATAAATGTAATTTACGATGTCCATACTGTTTTGAAGACCATAATAGAACAGAAGATGTATCGTTATCTACAATTGACGCTTTTTATGATTTTGTTAAAAAAGCGCACACATTACCAACAATAAAAATAGAAATGTTTGGTGGTGAGCCAACATTTAATAAAGAATTATTTTTATACGCATTCCATAAATATTGTATGGATCCTGATATTCCTGGTCATTTTTTTTCAATGACAAACGGACGAATTATTGATGAAGCCTATATCAAGGAAATTCGAAATATTTTAAATCATGCTGTTAACAAAAATAAACGATTTTTGTTTTATGTTAGCATTGACAATATAAATAATTCTATTAAAAATTTAAATGATGTTGCAAATACATTACGACTTTTAAAAAAATATGATTTAAGATTTACAGTTGAAATTGTTATTAATAAAAATAATTATAAGAATTTATATAATTTTGTAAAAGCACTTTTGCCCTTTGAACCATACGATATTAATTTGAGACGTCTTTGCAATACATCTGTATGGAAAAAAGAAGAAATTGATATAATCGAAGAACAATGTAAAAAAATTATTGATACATTAGATTATCATTGTATTATTTTTCCTGGTAAATATAATATATATAGTCATCAGATAGATCCATATTGCGCTATTAAACAGCATAATAAATATACAACATATTTTGTAGATGTTGATGGAGAAATATATCCATGTGAAGTTTGTGCATCATTAAAAAAATATTCAATGGGGTCAATTTATGATCCAGACAATATAAAACCAAAAAAATTCGATGTTGATTATTATGCACCAACAGCCTGTATGTTAGAAAAATATCCTGGCAATAAAGATTATGAGGCAATGTGTGACAGGATTATAAATTATCTTATTCAAAAACAGTTAACTGTGTTTTTTGAAATTACGGATAAGTGCAATTATAATTGTAGTTTTTGTTGTAAGTTGTGGAGACAGGATAAGACAGGATTTATCACAGATAAAGTATTAGAAAAAATTATCAACCTGAAATCACCTAATTATGTAATTGCAGGTGGAGAACCTTGTATGGAACGAGAAAAAACTAAATATTTTGTTGAACATACATGGAAAACTTCACATTTAACGTTAAATACGAATTTGTCATTATGGAGTCAAAATGATATTCAATTTCTTAATAAACGTAACGTATATTATACGATAGATTTTCCATCTTACAATAGAAAAGAATATAAAAAAATAACACAAACCAATGATTTTATTTTTGACAAAGTGAAAGAAAATCTTTATTATGTTAATAAAAGTACATCACGTATTCACATTGTAATTAATGAAGATAATCGAAATTCATGGAAACAAACAGTATTATGGCTAGCAACATTATATCAATTTAATTTATTTGTTGTAACACCATCAATATCATTTAATGAACCAAAAGATAAAGAACAAATTTATAAGGAAATTAAATGGTTTTTAGACCATCATAAAAATTTAACAATTATAACATTGGCTAATGCCGAAGAAAATCAATATGTTCCAGTTAATCATAAATGCAGTGCTGGTATAAATCGTTTTGTTGTGTTAGCAGATGGAAATATTGTACCTTGTGCGTGGAGTCGAAATCATATTCTTGGTCATATTTTAAAAGATAAAATTGATGATATACTAATTCGTGGACGACAATATTTTTATAGTTATCCACATGAAAAATTAGAAATTTGCAAAGGCATATTAGATGCACAGGAGGAAACTAATGCAAGGAATTCCAAATGAGACTGCTTTAGCTATCCATATAACTGATAAATGCAACTTAAAATGCCCTGGTTGTTATACATTAGATAAACTAAGAAATACTGTTATCAATTATGATTATATTAAACTTGCCTTAGATAAATATAAACCAAAAGACATTGTATTTTTTGGTGGCGAAGCTATATTAGAACCAGATATTCTTAGAAAAACAATGAAAGAATATCCAGATATCCGATATTCGTTACATACAAATGGTTCTAATTTTAATAAATTCAATAAAGACATTTATGATAAATTATATAAGATTATTTTATCGTTAGATTCATTTAATCCAGAATGGCTTAAAAAATATAAATGTTATACAGATAAAGATATAGTTAGTTATCAAAATTTAATCAATACTTATCAAGATAAAATATCTGTAACACATAATGTTTTCGCCTCTCATAATGACCCAAATTATGTAAAAGATATGGAAAAATATAATTTTGTTACAGATTGGTACGTATTTATTACAAAAGCACGTGACCAAGAGTTTTTACAGTATTTTAGAGAATATATGTCTGAATTTAATCGTAATATCAATACGATGCCAAAGCTTAGATTACTAACAAATGGTACGATTACAAGAGATATGAGGGGGGTTTATAACCTATTTCATGTAAATGGTTGGAATGATGAAAAGTTGAAAGAACCTCTACCTGTATCTGATAAGTGTAGAAAATGTAAGTATTCAAAATGTTGTCAAGCTTTTATAATGTTTCCACATTTTGTAAAAGATATATTAGATACCGTAAATTATGAACCACATTTTTGTAAGTTTACTAAAATATTTTGGAGATATAGATATGGATAATAAAACATTCGAGTTGGCAACAAAAGTTATTAATGGGACAGCCTCTATATATAAAGAAGAAAATAAAGAACAAGTACCTTATTATTTTCGTAGTTCGGTAGAACAAGTTGTAAGAGATTATGAAAATAATGATAGTGAGTATTTTAAAAAAGCTCGTGAGTTAGCTATTGAAAAAACAGGTGAAATGTTTGCAGAAAAAAGAGATAAAGTTCGTTGGATTAATGGTTTAGGGTTTGATTGTGAAAACGAAGATATTACAAATTTTCTTGCTTCTTATATCAAATTAAAAGATGATTATGATAAATGGGTAGCAAATGGAAGTCAAGGAAATGAACCTACTACATATTATAAGGTTTATATAAATCAAGAAACAATGGCTAAAACTGTAGTACCTTTGAATATAGAAAACTTTAATCAAGTTTATGAGACTGTTAGAACAAGTCAGTTTGAAGCATATGCTTGGTTAGAAACCTCACGTGCACAGATTAATTTAACACAAAATTATACTGAACTTGAGCAGGTATTAAGTCAGTTAAATATTAGTTTATAATTTATTATTTTTTAAAATATTTTTGGTTATTTAATATTATAGAGATGGAATAATTCCATCTCTATAACTGTTTTATGGGGAATTGGTAATAAAAGTAAAAAAATAATAATTTAGTTAATAGGATATAAATCATTTAAAATACTTACAAAAGATAGTAAATAAAAGAAAATGAGGTGATTAGATTTGGCAATTTTAATTGAAAAAAGGGATGGAAGGTTAGTAGTATTTTCAAAAGATAAAATTGTAAATGCAATGTCAAAAGCATATTTTTCTACACGTAAGGAGTTTGACTCTAATTTTTCTGATTTATCTGATTCTGTATCTTGTTATATTGAACGAAGAGCTCTTGAAAATAATAGTAAGTTAAATGTAGAAGACATTCAAGACATTATTGAACATAAGTTAATGTGTAGTCAATATAAAGACGTAGCAAAATCCTATATAAAATATAGAGACCATAGAAGTATAGAAAGAGGTAGAAGGTCTGAGTTAGTTAAAAATATTTCAGAAAAAATAAGAGCTAAAAATGTTCAAAACCAAAATGCAAATATGGATGAAAAGTCTTTTGGTGGTAGAATGGGAGAAGCTCGAAACGAGTTAATGAAAGATTATGCATTGAAATATTGTATGTCTGAAATGTCACGTAATAATCATTTAGAGAATATTATTTATATTCATGATTTGGATAGTTATGCTGTAGGTATGCATAATTGTATGTCAATGCCTTTAGATGATTTATTAAAAAATGGGTTTATTACAAGACAAACAGATGTAAGACCCGCGCAATCTTTAAATACGGCTATGCAGTTAGTAGCGGTATTGTTTCAGTTACAGAGCTTACAACAATTTGGGGGTGTAAGTGCCACTCATTTAGATTGGACAATGGTTCCGTATGTTAGAAAATCATTTACAAAACATCTTGCAGATGGTATGAGGTATGTAGAAGGAAAATCAGAATATAAGACTGAAAGATTTTGGAAATGGTTAAAACATGATGAAAATCACCCAGATGGTTTAATTCATATGGATGACGAAGAGTTTAAAAGTTTACATGAGCCCGCTTGGGAATATGCTATAAATATGGTGGAAAGAGAAGCTTCTCAAGCTGTAGAGGGGTTATATCATAATTTAAATACACTTCAAAGTAGGTCAGGAAATCAATTACCTTTTACTTCTATCAATTATGGGACATGTACACTTCCTGAAGGAAGGTTGATTACTAAAGTTTTGTTAGATGTATCAATAGATGGAATAGGTAAGTTACATAGAACACCAATTTTCCCATGTGGTATCTTTCAATATATGAAAGGGGTAAATGATAAAGAAGGAACTCCGAATTATGATTTGTATAGGTTAGCTCTTAAATCTACCGCAAAAAGGTTATACCCTAATTATGCAAATGTAGATTGGAGTGGTAATGCTGGGTATGATATTGATAATCCAAGTACATATTTTTCAACAATGGGTTGTAGAACCGCAAATGGTTTAGATATTAATCAAACAGACCCAAAATTGAAACAGTTGAAAGATGGACGTGGTAATCTTTGTCCTGTTACTGTTATACTCCCGAAAATTGCTATGATAGCGAAAGAGAAAGCAGAAGAGACTCATAAAGATATAGTAGATGTTTTCTTCGATGTTTTAGAAAACAAAATAAAAGAAGCTAAAGATATGTTAATAGAACGTTATCATTGGCTTTGTATGCAGTCTCCTGATTCAGCAAGATTTATGTATGAAAATCATGTAATGTATGGATATAAAGAAGATGAAGGAATTGAATCAGCGTTAAAACATGGTACATTATCTTTAGGTCAGTTAGGATTAGCTGAAACTTTACAGATTTTAGTAGGGTGTAATCATACAAAACCTGAAGGAATGAAATTAGCGAAAAGGATTGAAGGTTTGTTTGCTAAAAAATGTAAGGAATATAAAGAAGGGTATAAGTTGAATTTTGGGGTTTATTACACGCCAGCAGAAAATCTTTGTTATACAGCAATGAAGAAATTCAAAGAAGAGTATGGTGAAATACCTAATGTTTCAGATAGGGATTATTTTACAAATTCTATGCATGTACCAGTATGGGAAAAATTAAGTCCGTTTGATAAGATTGATGTAGAAAGTCAGTTAACAGGGTTTAGTTCAGCAGGTTGTATTACTTATGTAGAGTTAGATGGTTCTGTAAATCGTAACATTGATGCTCTTGAACAGATTGTAAATTATGCAATGGATAAAGATGTTCCTTATTTTGCGGTAAATGTACCTTCTGATTTGTGTTTAGATTGTGGGTATCAAGGTGAAATTAATAATGAATGTCCACAATGTCATTCTAAAAATATTCAACAATTAAGACGTGTGACAGGGTATTTGACAGGGAATTATCTAACAGCTTTTAATAAGGGTAAGCAGGAAGAAGTGCATGATAGGGTAAAACATGCTAATAAGTTAGTAGATTTTGAAGGAAAAGAGCTTGAAGAAAAAGTAAATTTTTAAGGGGTTCTGATTATGAAGTTCGCAGGTTTTATGGAAAATGATGTAGTCAATGGTGAGGGGGTATGTGTTAGTTTTTGGACACAAGGATGTCCTCACCATTGTAAGGGCTGCCATAACCCTCAAACATGGGATAGTACAAAAGGAAACGAGTTGCCAGAAAACTATGTAGATAAAGTAATAGAGAAGATAAACAGAAATGGAATTTTAAGAAATTTGTCAATTTTGGGTGGAGAGCCTTTATGTAAGGAAAATCAAGACATAGTGTTAAATCTTGTTACAAAAGTAAGAAAAACTTACCCTAAAATTAAGATTTATATTTGGTCAGGTTACAATTTTGAAGATTTAATTTGTCAAGAAAAGGTTGTAGATATTTTAAATGCTTCTGATGTTTTAGTAGATGGTAGATTTGTATTAGAACAGAGAGATGTAACATTGCACTTAAAGGGCTCAAAAAACCAAAGAGTAATTGATTTACAAAAAACGTTAGATTTGGGTAAAATTATCTTGTATAGTTAAATATTTTTTGGTATAATAAAAATATAGAAAAAGTACTTAAATTTTATAAATAAGTTATGAAAAAATTTTGGGGGGTTTTAGACATGGATTTAAAAGATACTGTAGATTTAATGTTGTCAACCAATTTTAAGGATAGGTTTAAGGCAGAGTATTATCAGGTTAAGTATCGTTATGAAAAGTTAATGGATACTATTAACGCTATTAAAAACGGAGAAGCCGATTTTACACCATTATGTCCCATAGATTTGTATGAAATACAGTCCGACGCAATGTATAATTATATGAAAGTATTAGAATCAAGAGCTCAATTTGAGAAGATAGAATTGTAATGTAGGTTATAATACAAAAGATAAAAAGGAAGTAAACTTATGGAAAAAATTAGAGGTTTTGAGTTTGTTAAAAGGGTAGAAAACGTAAAAGATAAAAAATTACCAATGAGAAGTACAAAAAATAGTGCAGGGTATGACTTCTTTTGTGTGGAAGATGTTGAGATACCTGTATCTATTGAGAGGGTAATTAATGTAAAAGAAAATTCTTTTGGTCCTCCGAGAACAGAAGTTCATCCTACACTTGTTAGGACTGGTGTAAAAGCCTATATGCAGGAAAATGAAGTTTTGTATTTGTTTAACAGAAGTTCAAATCCTGTAAAAAAGGGATTGGTTTTAGCAAATAGTGTAGGAGTAGTTGACTCTGATTATTACAATAATCCAGATAATGAAGGTGAAATTGGGTTTATGTTTTATAACTTTTCTGGAGAAACTGTAGTATTGAAAAAGGGGGATAAGATAGGACAAGGATTGTTTAGTGTTTATTTAAAAGTAGATGAAGAAGATTTAGTTTTTGATGCAAGAAAAGGTGGTTTTGGTTCAACTGGAGAGTGAGTAAAGTTGAATGATGGTATTAAAGTAGTTGAAAATCAAGGTATGAAATATGGTAAGTTTAGATATCACGCTTTTATAGATTCTGTCACTAAAAAACCTGTAGTAGTTAAAGAGTGTAATAGAGATACTGATAGGTTGTCAATGTTAACGGAAAGTGTGAAAGAGTTTGACGATGATATAAATAGTACGTATATCTTTGAAAATATGTGATTTTGGTTTGCTATGTATTCGGTTATGGTATAAGGTAATAAGAGGGTTTTATATATAATATTGGTAAGAACCTCCTTGTTAATTTATCGTAAATACGCGATAGAGATTGTCTTCCTACCTTTGACAGGGTACATTAGCAGCCGCCGGCTTTTGTACCCTGTCTTTTATTTATGATAAAATAGGTAATAAAGGAGTGTAATAAGTTATGGAAAATAGTGTAAAAGTGAGTTATGAGTCAGCTTTAGAAAATAATGTAAGAGCGGATGCTGAGAGAGCTATTCAGTTGTTTTTGTCGGGAAGTACTGGTACAGTTCTTACTATATTTCCACAAGCCTTGAATCCGTTGTTAAAAGCTCTTGAAAGTTTGGGTTTATGGAAACAAGCGATAGTTTTGCCGTATCAAGATAACTCAAAAAGACCTTTATATATTGTGGTTAAAATACCTAATAATGCTACTATTAATTTTGTTTCTTTAAATCAAGAAGATTAAAAGGTGTTATAATGCAGTTTTTTACATCTAATTTATTTTTTGATAATATTAAAGTTTCAGAAGATAGACATTTTAAAAGTGTTAGTGACATGAATAGTTTAATTTTAAAAAATTGGAATAGTCTTGTTGTTGATACTGATAAGGTTTATATTCTTGGAAATATAGGAAATTTTGATTATTTAAGGGAATTAAACGGAAGTAAAGTATTGTTTTTATCTGAAAATGACTTAACTTTTTTTAATAAATATATTTCCAGTGTTTCTTCTGAAAGAGATGATTATTATGACAAAGAAATGTTTGAATTGTATTGTCAAAGTCAGTATCAGGTTGACCATATAACTTTTAGTAAAAAAGCTGTTGTAAATACTTTTACTAATAATTTATTGAGGTTGACTGTTGATTCTGTAGATGGGAAGAATGTATTGTTAAATGTTTATGGTGGAATGGGTAGTTATAAAAAGTTAGAAAGAAATACTTTAAATATTGATATTTTGGTTAATGGATATTTCCCTGTTTCAGAGGTTTATATTGATTCTGTTATAAAGTATATGAAACAATATAGTTAAGGTTTTGAGGTGTGGTATTGTGGAAAGAAGGGTAATAAACTCTTTTGGTAATATAACTATTCCTGCAAGGATTAGAAAAGAGTTAGGTATTGAAGGTAGTAGTATGCTTTGGCTTGATGTGAGAGAGGGCCGAGGTGGACAGAAAGAAATAGTATTAAAAAAACAAGATGATGTTGATGAAATTTTTAATCGGTATAAAAAATGGGCCGAGGTTATTTCAAGGATTGCAGAAAGCGCTGTATCAATAGTGTGGAATAACCTTGTTGTATCAATGTCTTTTAAAGATGAAACCGATAACTTTATTACAAAAAAAGTTTCTGTAAGTACGTTACTTAATTTAAGTTTTAAACAGTCTGTAGATGATGCAGTAGTTGTTAAAAATCCAAAAGAGCTGAAATTTCTTCCAAATGGTGTAGGAGATGTTTCGGCTTTTTATCGTATAAAGAATACTGGTGATGACTCAGGGTATTTTGTTATTGTAAAAGGTACAAAATATGATGTAAAAATTACAAAAGAAGATGAATTAAGGAGATACAATATTATAAAAGATATTGTAAATAAAATATGAGAGTAGGGTATTTAGGGGATATAAAAATATCAAGAAAAACATTAGATGATAGTCTATTAAGGTTAACTGAAGAGTCTGCACGTGAAAAGTTGAATTACTTAATCTTGTGTGGGGGTATTTCAGAAGATTTTAATACGACTTTGGTTTTTGTAAACAGTTTAAGAGATTCTTTGTATAATCATAAAATAAAACTTCGTTTTATTCCAGGAAATACTGATTTTTATTATAATGTACCTGTTGTAAATAAGCAAGATAATTTTATGACTATTAGGAATTTGTTTTTATCAAATCAAAGTTGCCTAATATCAAACCCTATTGTGACTTCTAATGTAAGGATTATTGGAACTGAGTCATGGTATGATTATTCTTTATATAGGGGAAGTCCTGTAAGTTTAAAAAGTATTACTAAAAAAAGTAAATTATTTGGGTTAATTAAAAATAGGGATGTAAAATATATAACAGATGAGAATGACTATATGTTAGGGGTTAAAAATACTTTCGATTATCAGTATTCTAAAAAATGCAAAGATTGGTTAATTTCCTCATTAAAAGAGTACGAACGGAAATATATGAAGCCATTACATAGTGTGGTAGTAGGGTATTTTTACCCTATACAAAGTTTTTTGTCAAAAGGTATTTATTCTGGGTATTTTGGAACATTTAAGGGGTCTGATTTATCAGATGTTTTAAATCAGTTTTATATTACTGAATATGTTGTAGGACTTACATCTGATATGAATGATTTTTCTTTTAATAATATAAGATTTACAAATGCAAAAAATAAAATGGTTGTAAGGGATTATGTAAAATGAATGAACGTTATTTTATTTACACTTGTGACAGGATACTGTTTAAATCAGAAGATGGGTATGAAATAACGCAGGAAGATATTGAAGAAGTATTCAGTTTTTTTGGGTTTAGTGTTGATAATGAGTTAAGTCATATCTTAACAGAGGAATACATTGAATCTTGTGTTCATAAAGGGTATTTACAGGTTTATGATAGGGAGTTTAGGGGGTTTTTAATCCCAGAAGGAATTCAACTTAAACTTTCATCTAATACGATACAAAAAATAAATGAATTAACAGACGATGAAAGTTTTGTATCAGATGAAGAGTCTTTGGAAATACATAAATATCTTATTAATGACTGGGATGATTCTATAGACTACTATTTCAGAGCGTTTAAAATCTTGGAAGATGTGGTAGTAGTTTTTGATAAAGATGGTAAGTGGAGAGTGGTAGAATGAAGGTATTGGATTTATCAAATATTAAGGTTAAAGACAGAAATCAACCTATACATTTAGATACTGAGTTAAGTGTAAAGGAAAGTGGTAAAACAAGGAAAGAAGTATTAGAGGTACTGTATCATAATTTACCTTCTATTACAGATATTAAACATGATTCTGTTTTAGATGGTAGTAAATATGTGAAACTTGCAAGAGACTATAATTACAAACATTACAAGTTGTTAATGTATAGTGATATTGTAAGGTTGGGTTTAGACAGTAGTTTAAATTATTATTATAAACAACATTTAAAATCTGACGGAGCTGTAGTCGCCATATTTAATACCTTAAACGATAAACCTATTTCTGTTGTTTTTCGGTCAATACAAGAAAAAAACTTTGTAGATTATTCATTGTTTTATGCTTTATATGGGCTTGATTTGATAGAAAAGGATTTTAAGTTTGGAAATACTCTTGTAATTACAGAGGGTTTATATGATGCTGATTCTTTAAGACCTCTTTATAAAAATGTTGTTGCGACTTTAACTTCAAATATAACTTCGGTACAAGCAAATATTTTGAAAACAATAACTGATAGGTTTGTAATAGCTTTTGATAATGATGAAGCAGGTGAAAATGGGTTTGAAAAGGCATTAAAAGTTTTAGGAACTGATATTAAAAAATTATCTATTTTTAAATCAGATAAAGATATAGGGGTTATGGAAGAGGTTAAAGGTAATAAATTTGACTATGAAGAAAGATTAAATCATTATAAAAAGGAACTTGATTTTTGTATTTATAATAATGATGTAGGTTTTATGCTATGAAGAAGAGTAAAGCACTTAGGTTAAATTTATCATTAGGTAAAACAGAGGGGTTGTTAAGAAATAGAAAAAGAAGGGTAAGGTTAAAAAATTTTAGAAAAAGATATGATATACTGTGTAAAATGTTAAGGTTGTATGGTTATATGCCTTATCCTGTAGAGTGGGGTGGTAGAGATGTATGATAAAGAGGATATAATAAAGTCTTTAGAAGATACTATTAAAGAAATAGAAAAAATGTCCTCTGAAGAGTTTATACAGAAAATGAAAGATATAGAAAGAAATATGGATAGTATAAAAGACATTGATAGTTTAAGCGGTTTAAAAATTGTTTCTAATCCATTTAAACCTTTTGAAAATTTGCCATGTGAAAATTGTCCAAACAATATTAAAAACGGCGGGTCAGGTATTTGTCATTGTATATTAGGTAATCCAGTAATTTATTAAAAGGAGAGTTATTTATGGAAGAAATTAAGAAAGAAACAGTAGAACAGGAATCAGTAGTAAAACCTATTAACGCTTTTAATGATGGGGATAAGAATTTAAATAAAAAGGTGACACGTAAAGAGGTAATTGAAGTATTTCAACAAATTATGGATAATATGAATTTGATTTCAGATTATCTTATGAAAGATGTAAATACAATGTATTCTAAACAGGTTTTTCCTTTTCAGATTCAGTTTGCCGTATTAAAAGATATTTTGGTTGAGCAGGGTATTGTTACAGAGGAAGAAATTACAAAACGCTATAATGAGAAAATACAAAAGTTAGTAGAAAAGGCAAGGGAAATTAAAGAAGAAAATGGGGAAGCAAGGTTAGCTACTAAAGAGGAAGATGAAGAGTCTGAAAAGAAAAAAATTATACAAGTTGTAAGTAGAAACAAAGAAGAAAGTAAATAATTGTTGATTTAGATGGGTGATTTAGTCAATAAATCACCTATTTTTTCTAATATCTCAATGTCAGTAATATTATAAATAATTATAGTGAAATAATTATTTTAGAGGTATAGATGATATGGCAATTAGTTTGTTGAAACGATATAAAAATGAGATAGATTATATTAGAAGTAAACTTACTTTTAATTTTTGTAATGTTGGGTATTGTAGTATAATGATTTGCAGAAGTTTTCCTGTGCCAGGTACATCTAATCTATCTTTTAGTTATGGTGAGAATACAACATCTATTTCAGAGTTAATAAATGAAAAAAATATTGACTTTAAAAAACATGTTAAAATTATAGAACAAAGGAATTTGATTTATATTGGAATAAATCTTGAAGATATTAAATTTGAAAATTTAAAAAGATTTTCAAATTTTTATTTAGGGTATAAGTTTTTTGAAAGAGGGTTAGATGATATAGACTCTTATAGCATGGGAATATTTTATTATAATTTTCTATCAAAAGTTAAATTAATTAATGATAAAGATATGTTGTTTTTAAAGACAGCAATGCCTGAAAATGATTTTCCTGAATTATATATTCTTATTAATGCTATTTTAGATGATGGGAATGATAGAATTGACCCAGACGATAGTTCTAATTATGAAAAGTTTTTAAAAATTTTAACGGATTATATTAAAAGTGGTAGACTGGATAAAGTTTATTTGTTTAGAGAGATAAGAAGAAATATAAGTAATAGTTTAAATAAACCTTTTAAAGTTGGGTTGTATAGTGATTGTTATAAAACGTTAAAGGACAGACAAATATTGCCTTATGTGGTATATTCACCCTATGAAGGTTTAGTTAAGTATCAATACTCTTATAATTCTTATAGTGAGAAAAAGAATGTGATTCGGTTTGATATTAATAGTTTAAAGAATAGGGATAATGCTTATGCTCCGTGGGGATTAGTAGAGAGGTTAGAGGATTAAATTATGTCTATTAGTTTATTAAAACGTTATAGAAATGAAGTGATAGCTGTTTTATCTAAAACTAAAAAGTGTATTAAAGATGAGTGGGGAGATGATTTTGAAATACTTTTTACAGTTAAGTCACCTTATGCAGGTTATGAGTATGATGTAAAAAGTGGAACTACTTCTTATTCTATAACTTTAAGGGTTAATAGAGTTTTTGCAAATAAATGGTTGGTAGATAAAATAAATGCTGTTGAAGATAGTGGGTTAGTTTATTTTGGGGTTGACTTGGATAGGAGTTTTGTAAATACTGTAATAAAATCATATTTTGATGTTAGTTATAACGGAGATATAGACTCTTTTATTTGTAAAAACCCTATTAGAAATGTTATTTGGGAAAGAGAGAGATATAAGTTTAGAGAATATTCATCTGACAATGGTAATAGTCTTACTAATTATAGCAATCCGTTATTACTTGGAAATATTGAAACTTATGCAGATTATGGTTTAATGGCTAAAAGAAATGATGGTGAGATAGAGTTTGTAGACCCTGGTTGGAGAAGTAAAGTTTTGGATGATTTTATATCAAATAATTTAAGTATGATTAAAAATTTAAATTATTTTAAAGTTTGTAGAAAAGAAATAGACAGTTTATTTTCTAATTTAAGTATAAAGGTAGCAGATGGAGAGTTTCCAAAATTAAACAATAGAAGTTTTTTACCTATTGTTACAGTTAATTTTAATAAAAATGAGGTATCTTATTTATTTAAAACTACTTATGTGAATAAAGGGGTTTCATTTCCAGCATATGCGAAAGGTTTAATGAAATTAGATATAGAAACTTTTTTAAGTGGTGGTGGAAGAAATTATATTATTCCACCAACAAATGCATTAGAGATGGAGTATAAAGGCGGAAAGTGTAGATGTAATGACGGTAGTATGTTAAATATTAGTTTGTCAGTAGATTAAATTAAAAGAGGGTTAGCCTATGTCTATAAGTTTATTAAAACGATATAAAAATGAGATAGAGGTAATTTTAAGTAAAACTAAAAAGAGGTTATATATTGGTAATGTTAGCAATCATGTTTACTTTACTATAAAGTGTCCTTGGAGTGGGAGTGAAAATTCTTATTGTCATTCTTTGTACTTTGGAAATAAAATACCTTTTAAAAAGTTACTTAAAGCAGTAGAAGATAGTGGACTGGTTTATGTAGGAATTGATTTAGATAGATATGTTGAACATCTTTTTTTAGATAATTCTTTTAGTGGAATTTATAATTATTTAAGCATTTCTGATATAGATAGAATTGCTGTATTTTTGCTTAGAGAAATGTTGGTTGGTGAGTTTAGGTATATCAGAAATGAGTGTGGGGACTCAAGAAATTTAAATGGTTATAAAGGTGAATTGGTTCTTGAAAATTATAAAAATTATATAGATGGAAATATTTTTGAGAAAGACGGTAACGGGAATATCCTTTGTAAGGAAGTTGGTTATTGGGATGTATATACGTTTTTTGATAAGTTTGTGGAAAATAATTATAAAGACACTATGGTAAAGAATAATAAGTATTATAAGAGGTTCGTAAAAGCAGTAGAAGATTTTTATAGTAATATTAATTTAAAACTTGCTGATGGAGAGTTTCCAAAATTAAACAATAGAAATTTCTTACCTATAGTAGTTTTGGATTTTGATAAGGATTCAGCTGTTTATCTTTATAAAAGTAGGTTAACCGATAGTGGTGGAACTGAAATGTATAGAAAAGGGTTAAATCGTGAAACTATACAGTATTTTTTACAAAGTACTGTATATATTGTGCCTTTTGTAAATACAATAGCAGTTGATTATCAAGGAAAAGAAGTTAGAATGAATAACTATGAACATATTTATGTTAAGGTTTGATTGAGGTTATTTGAAATGTCCATTAGTTTATTAAAACGTTATAAAAATGAGGTAAATTTATGTGTGAAGGAGGTAAAAGAGGGGTTAAAAGGTTCAGATTTTTATGAAATTATTACGCCTGTACATGTAAAATTGCCCTATATTAATGATGACTTTGTTGGAAGGGATTTTTCTTTATCGATAGATGGGCTAGTATTAAATAATATATATGCAATAGAGTCTAATGGGTTAGTTTATATTGGTTCTGATATTACTAAAAAAATTATGTCAGATATAATAAGTTATTCTATAAAACAAAAACCGTTTTGTTCTGAAGATAGTGTAGTTTTACATTATATGAAACAGATTTTGTTTAAAGAGATTGATTATATTACAGACATTTATCTTAATAGCTATGATGATAGTGTTGGTAAGTTTGACATTACCGGATATAGTAAAGATTTAGTATTAGAAGACGAGGAATGGTATATATGGGGAGGTATCTTTGATAGAAAAGGTAGTAAACTCTATTGTAATTTAATTTATTTATCAGGTCTTGAAGAAAAGGTCGATAATATTTTAACAGGTATGCGTAAATCCGGTGTTTTACAGAAAATTAAAATTTATAATAAGTTAAAAGAAATAGTTGAAGACCTTCATAATATCGAAGTTTCTTTGTCCGATAAAGAATATCCAAAATTAAATAATCGTAAGTTTTTACCTATAGCTGTTATAGATTTTAGTAAAAATATTGTTTCTTATTATAAAGATAGAAGAAATATGAAAACAGAAGATAATGTAAATTTTTCTGCAAGTTCAAGGGGTTTAGTTAAAAGAGAGTTGGATGACTTTATGGGGGGTAAACGACTTTGTTATCCTCCTTTACATTTATTAAAGTTTAGTATGAATGGTAGAGAGGCAAGACTTGGGGGAACTCTTGAGTTATGGAATAAATAATAGGTGTTATCATGGGTTTAAGTTTATCAAAAAGGTATAAAAATGAAATAGGGTTAGTATTAAATATAATTAAAAGAAATTTTGTTAGTAGCATAATATCTGATTATAGAAATTGTATTAGAAGGTTTTATGATTTTTCTTATAATGAATCAACTTTTAGTTTGTATTTAAATTGGTTAAGTTTGTCTAAAACTGATATAACTGAATTTTCAGTTTATGAGTTAAATAAAAAGGTTTACATAGGATTAGATTTATCTAAAATAAGGTCTGAGTATTTTGATTTTCGAAGTTTAAATAGGGGTACTTATGATGCAGAAAATATATTTGATGGGTATGCCGAAAATGAAGTAGATAATTGTACAATGTCTTGTATTTATTATATGTTAGAATATGATTGTTTGAGAAGGGAAAAAACAAGCAAGTTTGATATAGTACCTTTTGAAATATGTAAAGAGTATGGTTTAGCTCAGATAGATACAGGTGGAAAAAGGGTTTATAAGGTAGATGATTTAACATTTCTTTTTAATATGGTAGCAAATCTATATTATAATAAGAAAAGGTTACAAGACTTAGATTGTTGGAATAAAGTTTATAAATGTGTGGACAGTATAGTAAACGATTCTTGTTTAGTATTAAGGAAGGGGTATTTTAAAGATATTAGTAACAGAAAATTTTTACCAGTTTGTGAAATTGATTTTAGTAAAGATACTGTAAGAGCGTGTGTAGATTTTCAAAACGATTCAGCAAATCTCAAAAAATTTGATTTTTCTGATTTTGTTCGTAAGGGTGATGGTTATGGGTACTATTTACCTATGTACGCTTGTGTTATGTGGGATGGTGATAAGCACTATGCAGATGGGACAGTTTATCGTGTTTAATTAAAAAAATCTTTAAAAAATATTAAAAAATTACTTTACATTAAGTAAATCTTATGTTATAATATGTGCAGGAAAGGGAAAATAAGGTAAATTTGGTAATAGGTAAGTGGTATGGGAGGTAAAAATCATGGCAGTTAGAACAAAATCTTTGGTAAGTATCATTCGTAAGTATGGGTGGTCTTTGAAACGTAAGTGGCAGAAAAAGAACCGTATCCCTTATAAAGATATTGTAAGGGGTTTACTCCAGATGGAAAAGAACGAGTTACAGATTTCTGAGGTTATCGATAATTATCTGCATCCTGAAAAATCTAAATCTAAACACTGTCAGTTGGATGGTTGTGGTCAGAGAATCCGTTATGAGTATGTATTGAAAAGCAAGAAAACCGGGGAAGAAAAGATTGTTGGTTCGACTTGTGTATGGGTTGTAATGGGTTTCTCTGAAGTTGAAAAAGTACGTTTTGGGAAGCTTGATAGTGCAGTTAGGGATTACTTCTCCGCCCAGCAGTGGAAAAAAGAACATGCAGACCTTTGGTCTAAACTTGAAAGACTGAAAGCCGAAGGATTTACAGAGTTCACCCCTTTTTGGGAAGAGTTGGATTATGTTGCTCTCTGTCAAGAAGATACTGATTATATCGCACAGATTGATGTAGATAGTTTAATCAAGGTTAGAGAAGAGAAACGTAAACGTGAGGCTGAACGTAAAGCCGAGATGGAACGTATTTGGAAAGCAAACAAAGAGGAAAGGGAAAGAATAGACGCCGATTATACAAAAGTTATTAACGCTCTTGATAACTTAATTACTCTGTATCCTAACAATACTTTTTATCCTGATTTGAAAAAACGTAGTTTGTTATATCGTCTTTCTCCGAGGCAGATTAAATGTGTAAAGGTTGACTACAACAAACATTGGTACAATACGAAAATTAAAGGTACAAAGTTTGACCTTCCGGATTTTGAAACGATTGTAAAAGATTTTGCAGCTAAATGCAGTATTGTATTAGGAAGCTTGGGTTTTGAAAAACAAATTTCTGATGCTATCAAGTTTGCAAAAAGTTCTAAACTTGACTTGGCTTGGAAAATTTACCGTGTAAAGCATGAAATTGTATCATAGGAAGGACAACATACAGTGAAAAATGTTATAAATGAAAGTAAAATTAATAAGTCGATTGATGATTTAAAAAAACGCCAACATGAGATTAGAATGGAGTATACAGACCCGTTTCAAGCAGCATCTGATTTAGAAAATTTACATGTAGCTATTGTTGGTTTAAGTTTTTGTAAAAAGTATTTGAAAGAGAATAATATGAAAGAAATAAAAGTTTAATATGAAACACCTCTATTTTACAATATTTGTGAATGGGGGTGTTTTATATATAATTGTAAATTGGATTACTATTATTTTAGTTATATTTTGGAGGTTTTTATGGGGTTAGATAGTTTATTTAAGGATAGAGAAGTACGGAAACTTGTGAAAGAGTCTGTTTATAATGCAGAAGATAATGGTAGAAATATATGTGAATCATGTGGTGAAGAAAGTTTACATACTTTCAATATTTTTGGAAAGTGTTTGTGTGAGAGTTGCTCTGAAAAGTTGATAGAAGAGTCTAATAACTATGACGAATGTTTTGAGTCAGTAAATGACTTAACTAAATATTTTGTTTCAGAGGGTTATGTTATTGCAAATTTGAGGAAACTTGAAGCAGATGCTAATGCAAAATTTGGGGGTAATATAAAAGATTTATTAAACTCCTATAATCTTGGAGCCAAAGATGATTGGAATTATAGGTATCATGAGGGTCTAATATGGTTAAATGATAGTGTTTTTTCTTCTGGAAAGTCTAATATTAATAAGTTTATGAATGATTATAGCTGTGGGTTCCGTTCTTCAAAATTCCCTAATATAGTGCCTGATTCAGATGGAACTACTTATAAACCTGTAGCTATTGGAAAAAATGACCCTATTAGAAAAGACAATTTAGCTGTTGTTTCCACTTCGGTATGGAATCGTAATATAAGTAATGGGAAGAGTAGTTCAAATAGTACACCTACTGTAACAACACAAGCAAAGACAAATGTAGTTCCAGCCGCTCCTGCACCAGCACAAGCACCACAAAAAGCGAATCCTACTATTAAAAACACAAAACCTGTTACAGATGTTAAGTCAGCAGGGTTAAAATTAAAAGGTGATTTAGATAGTTTTAGTGTGGTAGTGGACAATGAAGATATTTTAAAATGTGGAACTGTTTTAGATGCAAATGGTACAAGAACTGCAAATGTAACAGGTAATGTCAATAAAACAGAAGTAATTTCAGTAGGGAATTTATCTGAAGTAAAAGACGTTGCTGAGTGTATTTTAAATGCAGTTGTAACAAGTCCAGATAAATTCTTTAAATCTTTTGATGGAGAGTCTAACGAAATTTCTATAAATTCTTATGATTTTTATAAATTTGTATTAGACGCAAAATCTTTTGAAAAGGGTAAATTCTCTTTAGCGTTAAAATTCAGAAATAAAGTTTATCAAAATGTTAGGTATACATTAAGTACAAAAGCACTTTCCTCAAGAACAGCTTTAATCTCTGAATTAGAAAAAACATTAGAAGATAAGATAAGAGAACAGTATCCGTCTTTGTTTGATGGTAAGAATATCCTTAAAACTTCCTTAGGTAAGGTAGAGTTTGAGTTAGAAGATATGGATGAAAATAATAATCCTATTTTGTCTTTTGCTGTAGGGGATGCCGGGGTATTTAAATATACTGTAACAGATAAAAATAAGTTTAAAACAGAAGACCCAAAAACTTATTTTAGTAATCTGATTTTAAATAATATTGAAAAAGTAATTAAACCTGGATGGGAAAATTACGATAAACATGGTACAGGTAACCTTGAATGTGATTATGGGGATGATAAGACTGGGTATTGGATATATGCGAACTTTGATAAAAATGAGTTTTTAGATAGTGGTAATTTTGTATTTAAGTGCAGTATTATTGATAAACTTCATGGTATAGAACAACCAAAAACTCAAAAGAAAGTAATTTATAATAAAACTACACCTTTATTCCAGTTCCTTGAAAAAGTTGGTAAGGATATTTATAGAGAATACTTTAAAGAGTCAGATATGAAAGATGTAATTACTACCTCTGCTTCTGAAAAAATGAAAAATCCAAGTAAGAGAATTGCTTTGTTTGATAAAGCCAGAGATATCTTTTTAACTAATAATAAGGGTTTGAAAAAAGATTTGGGCGATTATGAGTTAGAGGTTTCATTTAATGTAAATAAGGATGGTAAATTGGTAGACGCTAAAATTATTATTACTGACCCTTATGCTGAATGTGATTCTAAAGATTTGTTTAAATTTATGGAACATAAAGATTTGAAAAATATAGTTGGTAAAACAGCAAGTTATAATGACTTTAAGTCTGTTCATAAAGTTACTTTTGAAGTGAAAGATTTACAAAAATTCGCAGATGCAATTACTTTCTCAATACTTGAATCTATGGTATTTGAAGCGTTTGAGTTGGTAAGTGAATCGTCTGATGGTAGGAAAACGTTTTATATGTAAGGAAGTAGTATTATGAGAAAAGTAATAGAAGCGGGTATTTGTGGAACTGAAATAGGTTTACCTATAGATAAGGAAAATTGTGAAGGAACTGATGTTGGAGGGGTTGCAACTCCAACAGGTTCCTTAAAACAAAAACCGAAAACAAGAGAGTTGTTTGAGGAAGATAAAGATAAGGAAGAAAGTAAAAAAGAACCAAAAGATAATTCAGGTATGGTATGTCCTGAATGTGGTTCAAAAAATGTAAATGTTCATAATAAAGATGATGAAGATGTATTTTTCTGTACTGATTGTAGTTATAAATGGTCAGTAGAAGATGCGGATGATAATGGTAAATTAGATAGTAAACAAGATAGGAAAGAGATTCAAGGTAATATTATAAAAAATTTAAAAGATAGATTAAAGAAAGTGGAAAATAAGGTTAAAGATGATAAGGGTAGTAAAAAGGAAAAAGGTAAGGAACAAAAGAAAGAGGAGGTAAAAGAAGGTATGGAATTAAGTAAAAGGTTTAAAGTAGGGAAAGAGTATTCCACAAAAGGAAATAAAACGTTTATTGTTAAAAAGGTTGTAGGTAATAATGTTCAGATTTATGATGTAGATGCAGGTGAAAATGTAATTGTAAAAGCTGAATTTTTAAATAAATTGGAAAATGTGAAAGAGGTTTAATATGACTTATCCTGTTAATAAGGAAAATATTAAAGTAAACCAGAAAGAAGAGAAAGCTTTTATAGCAAAGTATTCTAAAAAGGTAAATGAGTTATTAGTTATTGCAAATCGTGTTTTTGGTTTTGCAAATTCAAATAAATTAGGTGTAATTTATGAAGAGATGATGGATATTGAATATAAAAAGTTTTCAATATTAGAGTCAGAAGGAGACTATGACGGGGTTTTCATAAATTATGAAGATGGTAATGGAACTCATTTCGGTTTAGAAAATGGTACAAAAGGAAAACCGTTTTTTAATATCGAGTTTTTAAGTGCAGACCCGAAAGAGTTTGAAAGAGAATTAAAAATTATGGAAAATGAGTTTTTAGGTTTTGAAAAAGAGTTTTATAAGTGGTTTGATAGTTTATAATCAGTTTTGGAGGTTAATATGATTAGTAAAAGAAATTTAGTTATTGAAGGTTTAGATGATAGATTAAATAAACTAAATTCTTTAAGCGATGATAATTTTGGTGGAAAAGAAAAGTTAATGGGAGAAGCTAAGAAAGCTTTAAAATCCGTAGAAAGTAAATATCAAAAAGATGTTGAAAGTATTTCATCTATTCTTGGTACCTTGTTAGAGTGGGACGAGATAGGGTATCCTAAAAGTATTGGTAAAATTTTAAATGATTTAAGTAAGACTTATAAAGGTTTTGAAATTGATACTGATATGGGAGAGTTACATTTTAATGGGGATAGTTTTATAGTATCTATGGACACACATGATGGGTCTGCAGAATTTGCCATTTTAGATATGTTTGAAATGGATTCAGAATCAATTAAAGATTATATTGATTCTATAAAAGGTTTTGAAAAAGAGTTTCCTTCTTTTAAAACAAACTTTGATGTAAAGGTACAAGAGTTTACAAGCTCAGGAACGTTCATTCCTATGGAAAAGAAAATTAAACCTAAAGTGAAAGAGTTGATGAACCTTGCATTAAAAATTGAAGAGTTGAAAGATAAAAATGGTACGATGAAAAATGTTTATAAAGAAATGTTAAATATTAAAGCAATTGGTAAGGGTGTACATGGTTTTTATTTACAGTTTGCTTTAGAAGGTGAATTAGTTCTTAAACTTATGAGCCCAAAATCTGTTATGAGTATTATTTGCCGTTCTGATAATCGTGGAGGGGTAGTTATCAGTGGTAATATGTATGGTGGTGCAGGTTCTAAAGATGGATGGTTAGATGAGTTTATTTCAGCTTGTTATCATTTTGAAAAGGTATTTGATGTTTTTGAAAATGAGTTTTATAAATGGTTCGATAAGTTATAATTTAAGGGAGATTAGATTATGTCAATAAATAAAATTATAGAAGCTTTGCAAGAAAGTGGTAACATGAAAGAGTTTGTAGCTGTTTTTTGGAGAGGGAATCCACAATTAAAAAATGGTGGGTATGAGACAGAAAGAACTATTGAAGCTAAAACTTTAAAAGCAGCTGAAAAGAAAGCAAAAGAAATAGAAAAGAAAGTTGCTTATGGTAGTATGAGTTTATTAAGGGTAGAAGAAAAAGAAACAGTACAAGAATCTCCTAATTTTAAATCACGTTTAGAAAAAATTGAAAATCTTGCCAATGAAGAAGTTGAAGAGGGTTCCAATTTTAAATCACGATTAGAAAAGTTAGATAAAATGGCAAATGAAAGTAAAGTTACAGAAGAGGATGTTCCTGATAGAAAACAGTATAAGGTAGATGAAGATAGATGGGTTACAATTAAAGGAACACATGTTCTTATAAATAATAAAGGTGAAATTAAAGATGAAAAGTTGAGAAAAGAGATAGAGGGAAATACAAAAGAAAGCAATAAAAAAGAAGATAAGAAGGAAGAAAAGAAAAACGTTAAAAAGAAATTTATAGAAAATGAAAAAGACTTTGATAGCGAAAGAGATAATGTATTAAAGAAGTTTGGGGATGAGTATGGTTTTTCCACTGGTGAGCCTGGAGCAAGAGAACTTAAAAGGGCTTTATCAAAGAGATGGAAAATATTGAAGAAAATAAATCATTATAAGAGTAGGGGTATAGACTACGAGGATGACGATGACTTGAGAATGGATTATATGCAAAATATAGGTGATATTGAGGACTCTTTAGATTATTTAGGTATTTCAAGTGACAGAGAAGAAGTGGAACGTGCTACTGATAAAATGCTTAAAGATTTAGGTTTAGACGGTTGAGTATAATGAATAATAAATTATCAGAAAAGCCTTGGGGTGACGTTGATAAAGATGAATTATTAAAATTCGTTATCAACCACCCTAAAATGGCTGATAAAATATATTTAAAAATTGAAAAAGATTGGCAAGATAATCCGCGTGAAAAACTATCATACCCTATCGCAGATAAGAATGGTACAGTTTATAGATATGGGTTATCTTCCGCTTTAACTTATGCAAAAGCAAATAATGAAACAGAAGTAGTAAAGAAAGTAAAAGATTTGTATAAGAAATTTAGTATTGATGAAGAAAGAATTATAATAAGTACTTTTTGAGGTGAAGTTCTATTGTCTAAAAAATCAGGTATTCAGTATCAGGATGAGATTCCAGTTACTCTTAAAGATAGTTTATTTTATGGTTTAAGCTTGGATGAGGAACAAATTAAGTTTAGAGATGCCATATGGGATAACACAAAAAGAATAGTTTTTTGTAACGCTAAATCTGGAACAGGTAAAACTACAATTTCGTTAGGGGTTGCAAATCTGTTAGTACACTATGGGTTATATGACGGAATTATTTATGTAGTAAGCCCTACAATGGAAGAAAAGCAAGGGTACATTCCAGGTAGTGTAGAGGAAAAATCAGAGCCGTATGTACAGCCACTTTATGAAGCGTTAGTAACATTAGGTATAAATCCGTTTACTTCGGTAGTTTCAAATGATAGTTTGAAATCTCAAAAGGATGATAGTTCTTATATACGTTTTACACCACATACTTTTTTAAGGGGTTGTAATTTTGATAAGAAAGTAGTTATATTAGACGAATCTCAAAATTTTTATAGAAGTGAGATTCAGAAAACGTTAACAAGAATAAAAGATACTTGTAAAGTAATTGTAATAGGACATACAGGTCAATGTGACTTATTTAAAAATTCTAAAAATTCAGGGTTTAAGGTCACTATGGATTTATTTAGTTCAAAAAATGATAATAGGGTAGCTATTTGTAATTTGTCTGTAAATCATAGAGGGTGGATAAGTACAGTAGCAGATGAATTAGAGAGTGAGATAAAAGGAGTATAGTTATGAGTAGAAAAGTTATGGTAGCTGAAGATACTAAAGATACTAAAGATGAGGTTTTAATAGGGAAGACAAATAATTTTATTGCATATCAATATTCTATATTTGTTAAACTGGTTGATTTAAGTGGTAATTATACAGTGTTTACTAAACAAGAACTTAAAGAAATGATAGATTTGTTAAAAAAGTGTTATTCTAAAATATAATAATTTTGAGGAGGGTTTAGTTATGAAAACAAAAAGTAGTTTAATTATTGAAGGTTTGAGCAGGGTAGATGAGTCAGCTAAGAGTTTGGGAAATTATGTTAATATAGTAAAAGGCCAGTTAAATAGTATTGGTTTTGATATTGTTGTTGTTTATGATAAAGGAACAGTATATGGTGTTAAAGATGGTATCTTATCCAAAGGAGAAGATAAGTATTTAAAGAAAAATACAGCTGCATTTTATATTTTTACTAAAGGTACAGATTATAGCGATAGAGATAATGTTTTGGTATCGTGGTTCGCAGATAAAAAATATAATGGTGAAGAGAGAATAGGTAAAATGTATGTATCAAATCTTTTTGGAAATAAGATAGAAGATATACGTGTTGATTGGTATAAAAATGGGGGTTTTGCAGGAACAAAAAGTGTTAAAGATTATGTCGATTATCTTGAAGGTATTTTAGCTGAGACAGAAAACTTGAAAGATTATATTAAAAATGTTAAAAAGTTAGATAAAATAGTCGATGATATAAGTAAAAATATTAGTATTTTTCTTGACTTTGATGAAGTTGAAGAAGTTGCTAAAAAGGGACATAAAAGTTTTGTTTTTAAAGACCATTTAAATGTATAGTAAATAATTATTTTAGTGTATAATTAGGAGTGATTAAAGTTATGAATAAAATTAATTTAATTATTGAAGGGTTGAGTAAGTTAGACGAGTCTAAAAAATCCGTGGAAAATGAAGATAAGATAGCTAGTGCCGATGATTGTAAAGTTTTAGCAGAGAAACTTTTTAAAAAAGGTGGTTCAAAGTTAGTACCATTTACAAATACACATATTTACCCTAATAGACATGGGTGGTGTATTTATAATTATAAAATTGATGGACTTGAGTTACATGTTACATTAGACGAAAAAGTTAATGTAATTTTTCTTGACGGGGTTATTCCTGGTAAAGTAAATGTTTCAGATGAAATATATTTCAGACCTAAAGATTCTAAAAAAATTTATAAGTTTGCCGATATTCTTGTTAAGTTAGTAAAATTTGCATTAGATAAAGAAGCTAATCCAGAAGGTTATTTTACAGTTGGTGGAGAGTATGGTGGAACTTTAGTTCCTTATGTCGGGTGTACAAGGGGTGAATTTGGTCAAGGTTGGAAACCAGATGTTTTAAAAAGGTTTAATAAATATAAATAATAAATTTAATATAAAGGAGAGCATAGTTTATTATAGTAATTTTAGTAGATTATGCTCTTATGTTGTTTAAAAAGGAGATTATATTATGAGAAAAATAGTAGAAGCAGTTAGTGATAATAAAGAAATTGATATGTTTTCAAAGTTTAAAGGTTTATCTGAAAAGGACAAGAAAATCATCATGTCCTATAAGGGCGAAGGTATTGAAGAAGAAACAGAGGATGAAGAAATAGATGAATCACGTAAAAAAGATGGTTCATTATGGACAAAAGAAGAAGTTTTAAATTATATTAATACAAATGATGCTGGGTTATATAAAGCACTTGAATACTTATATTCTTGTCAGACAGATGCTGAAAAAGAAAGCGCCGTAACAAGTGTGACAAATGGAAAAGGGTTTAATAAGTTTGATGCCGAATTTTTAACTTCTATTTGCAAACAGTTGTTAGAGAGAAAATTTTTAACACCGAAACAAAAAGAAGTAGCGAGAAAAAAGATAAAGAAATATATAAAACAGTTGGTAGATTTAGCAAATAGCTAATTGTACGTATTTCTTTTTATGTGAAGGGACGGAAATTTTACTTATGATAGAAAGTACGATAGTAGATAAATATAAATTAAATGACTTAACACCTATTGAATTTCATAATGGTATACTCTTTAAAAGAGATGATTTGTATCAGCCTTTTAAAGATATTCCATTATCAGGTGGAAAAGTTAGACAGGCTATATCTTTAATTGCAAATAATGAAAAATATATAAAAGAAGATTGTTGTGGAAATATATTTCAAAGTCAGCTGATGTCAAGCCCGCAAGGGGTTATAATGTCAAGAGTAATAAAAGACTTTGGGTTTAATTTTACACTTTTTTATGGAAATACAAATCCAAAAGTGTTCTCTAAAAATAATTTGGTGTTATCTGCTATGGTGAATGGAGCAAGGGTTAATTACGAATCAAAACTTGCTTATAATTCTGTGATAGAAAGTACTATAAAGAAGTACAAGGATAGAGGACTAAAATTTTTTAGAAGTGATTATTCTTTAAATACAGAATTTGATGAGGAAAGTATTTTTTATTCAAATGGAAACCAGGTACAAAATATACCTAAAGATTTAGATTATTTAATAATTCCTTGTGGACTATGTATAAGTGCAGTTGGGGTTATTAAAGGGTTATTAAAGTATAATATTTTACCAAAAAAGGTTTTATTAATTCAAATATCAGGGTATGATAGAAAATCAAAAGTTATAGATTATTTAGGAAAAGACGCAGATAGTTTTGACTGGAAATTTTATGTTTCAAAAGATTTTCCATACAGTAAAGAATATAAATTTACTTATGGTAGTATAAGATTAGATAGTCATTATGAATCAAAAGCATTTTATTTTATGGAAAAATATTTAAAAGAAAAGTTAAACAATAAAAAAATTTTGTTTTGGATAGTAGGGGATTCAACGGATATTAGAAATTATAAAGTAGATATACATAAGATAAGAGAAAGGAATGGTATGTAATAATGCAAGAAGAAAAAAGTTTAGAATTAAAAGTATCAGAAAGTACTTTAAGTAATGTTAGTTCTGAATATATTAGGTACATGATTTATTTGTTTGAAGAAACTTCTAAAAAGGTTTTTCCAAAAGAAATAAATGTCCCAAATGAGGGGTGGTTTGACTACATAGATTCTATATACAAGATATGTGGACAAGATATACCAAAAAAAGTTATTATAAATAATTTGCCAGAAATACATATAGATGGTGATAGTTTAGATAAACGTGGTGTGATGGTTGGAATTTCTGGGGGGTCAGACTCTACTACCTATGCATGTTATTTTATGGATAAAGGATATCATGTAGTACTTTATTCATTGTTTAATGTTAATCGTGGTATTAGAAGTGAGAATAAAGTAGTAGAAAATTTTGCAAAACATTTTGGTTTAGAGTTAGATTATGATAAATTTAATTTTAAAGGGAGAACAAGTTACGCAGAATCACCTATAAAAAATCATTTAATAGCTACTTATATGATACCGCATATGGTAGATAGAGGTATTGTAAATATGAGTGAAGGTTTATTTGCTGATGATACTACAACAAATATTCATTTAACTACTTATTCAGATTATTATGATATATTTAGGTTGTTTGAGAAAGCTATACAGTATACATTTCCTCAATTTAGGTTTAAAGTTGTTTTTAAAAGTACAACACATAGAGCAGCATACCTTGTGAAATATCATAAAGATATTATACCTTTATATCAAACTTGTATTAGTCAAGATTTTTTGAGAAAGAGGCTTAGAGAGAAGGTTGAAAGTAAGTATCATTTAAATTCTCCAGAAAATAGATGTATGTCTTGTAGGAAATGTGCATTAGATTATTTATTATTAGGTATTTTTGGGTATTTAAAAATAAATAAAAAATATGTTTTAGAGAATGTAAAAAAATTATTTTTAAAATATCATAATTGTCCTACTGAGGGTAAAGAGGCAGATGAAGAGTATAAAAAAATTATTAAAGAGTTTATAGATTTTGGTGATTATGAGAGGTACCATTCTAATCCTTCAGTAATAGATGAAGATATAGAAAAAGTATTTAAAATTCATAATAGAGAATGATAAATTTTAAATTGTTTATTATTTTTATTGGTGGTTAAATATGAGAAAAGTATTAGACGCGTTTGAAGTTTCAGATAATGAAGTTGAAATAAACAGGGGTTTATATAGAGAATATGTTACAACACATATTGAAAATGTAAGAAAAGGGTATCAAAAGTTTTTTGTGCCGTTATGTAATAACGATTCTGTAAATCCAAAATATTTTACAAAACAAGAAATGATTGATGCTATTGCAAAACTTGGTAATCATGTTTTGTTACATGATGCTACAAAATGGAGTCCAGAAGAGTTTGAGCCGTATCGTTATAAATTTTACCCTACAAAACAAGAAAAATCAGACCCGAACTATAATGAAAATATGAAAAGGGTTTTTGCAGAAGGGTGGAAACATCACCATGAAAATAATGAACATCATTTAAATCATTGGTGTGAAGATGGTATCAATAGAGATATGCCGTTGGATTATATTTTTGAAATGATTTGTGATTGGTATGCAATGTCCGTTTATTTTAAGTCAAGCATAGTTGAGTGGTATGAAAAAGATGCCAAAAAAGAAAGAGCTATGATGACTGAAAAAACTAAAAATATAGTTGATGATTTATTATATAATGTTTTGAAAGATAAAATATTTTAAGAAAAGGAAAAGGGTAAATGGTAGGTAAAGGGGTAATCAACGTAAGTAAAAATAAAGATGGAGAAAAGGTTTACCATATAGAATATCTTGGAAAAACTTTTGATACTTTATTTCATAAAGAACTTTCAGATAGCGAATATATGGAAGTTGTAAGTTATTTTAGAACAAAGCCTGATTTTGAATTGGTAAAAAGACAGTTACTTGACTTATTTTATGGTAGTAAGATTATTAATTATGTAGACAGGTATTATTTCCGGGATATATGGTCTAAAGTTTGTCTTTATCATAGTATATGGAGTATAGAAGAGGTTTTAGATTGTAAATGTTTGGTAGAGGTTTTTGCCGATAAGGTAAGTGAAAACAAAGAAGTTTTTCCTGATACTATGTCTTTACCTCAAAAGATAGAAACAGCTTTTAGGATTGGTGGTTCTGGTATTTGTACAAAACCTTCTAATTTCCCTTATTCTGAAATAGATAGTATTTTAGAAAAGTACAATGTAAATAATCATTATTACGATTTTTCTTGTGGCTGGGGTGTACGATTACTTTGTTCTATGGTAAGAAATGTAAATTACTATGGTACAGACCCAAATTATTTATTGGTAGAAAGATTAAATCAGTTAATACATGATTTTAAGGATATTTTTATTAGTAGTGATAGTGTAGCAAAAATTTATTGTCAAGGTTCTGAAACTTTAATTCCTGAATTAGTGGGAAAGATTGGACTGGCTTTTAGTTCACCGCCTTATTTTAATTTAGAAGATTATAGGGTAGGGGATAAGCAATCATATAAAGCAGGTGTTACAAGTTATAAAAGTTGGTTAGAGAATTACTATATACCCACAATGAAGAATATTTATCAGTATTTAATTCCTGAAGGGTATTTTATGTTAAACATAAAAGACTTTGGGAAACATAAGTTAGAAGAACATACTGTTTTGTTAGCAGAACATTATTGTAATTTTAAACATGTAGATACTATTAAGTTAAAAAACATTGTACGGAATGTAATGGATTCTGATGGTGGTTCAAAAGCAATAGATAATACAGAAAATATTTTTGTATTTAAAAAGAAATAATTGTTAATACTTTGTAATAAAAAGTTGTAAATGTAAAAATTTATGACTTTTTTTGTATAAATTACTTTACTTTAAGTAAAATTTGTGTTATACTATAGATACAGTAGTAGATTGGTTGGTGTTAATAATGGGTTTATTGAGAGATTTGGAGGGTAGTTATATGATACATGAAGGAATTAGTTATAACAAAGTAGGCAGTATTTTAGAAGGTCTTGATAAAAGTAATTATATAATGGATGGGTATGATAGGTACAATAAAATCAACGAATCCAGTTTATCCCGTATTATGAAACATGTTGAGAACGGATTTTTTACTATGTCTGCTTTTCGTTCTGAAAATGATAAGAAACAAAACAAAGATGCTACAAAGAAATTAATGTCTGATTTAAAGTCTGAAGGTTTAGGGTTTATTCAGTTAATTGGAGGGTATGTAGAACATAATCAGGAAACCGGAGAACCTATTAATGTAGAGGAAATTTCTTTGTTTGTTCCGTACAAAAATGATATTGAGGAAGATAAGTTTTTGGGTATTGTAAGAAAGTTAGCCATTAAATATAAACAAGAGGGATTTATTGTTTGCCTACCTTCCACACAAAAGATTATTATGTATGCAAGGGACGATATTTCCAGTAGTTCTTTTACAGAGACGGATTTAGGAAAATTTAATATTAAGAAAATGTCAAATTACTATTCAAGGCTTAAAAAGGGAGGTAGTCAAACTAATATTAAATATACCTTTGAGGGGTACCGTGTTCCTTCCTCTTGGATTAATTCTGTAGTAATGGAATCGGAAGGATGTGTAAATCCATGATTTACACATCCTATTTTGGCAATTACAGACATTTACCGTTAGAAAAGTGTGTTTCAATAGCAAGACAGACTGTGGGTAGAATACCGTCTTATGAAAAATTATTTCCACAAGAATACTTGTTATATGATTATAAACGTGGTAAAGTTACTCCAGGACAGTATGTAAATTTATATAAGGTTGAAGTATTAGATAGGTTAGACCCATATCAAGTATATAAAGAGCTTGATGGGTGTATTTTATTATGTTATGAAACACCAGAAAAGTTTTGTCATAGACATATTGTGGAAGCTTGGTTTAAACATTATGGGTTAGAGTGCGAGGAGTATAAAAATAAGTAGGGTATATTGATTATACTTTATAGGTATTATATCTTTTAGGTATAAATCCATAAAGACTTTATAGGTTTTGAAGAACTTCAAGTTGAAAAACATATGCAAACATAGATAAATACTATATTCTTTCAAGTAGACTTATTTTTTGAAAATCTGAAAAATATTAAAATTTTACTTAATTTTAATAATGGAGGGATTATCTTGGCAGGTGTACAAGACGCCACTAAATGTATAAAGTGTAAAGGAACTCCTCAAGTATGGTATAAGAAAACAAAACGTACCATAGAGTATTGGACAGAATGTTATACTTGTGGGTTCAAGACACAACGATATAGAAGTAAAGAGGAAGCTGTAAGGGCTTGGAGTAAATTAAACAAAAAAGAAGGGAAGTGATTACATGAATGATAAAGAGGAGTTAACAGAGAAACAAATAGAAGACATATTGTATCGGTTAGGGTTACCTATAGTAGAGTTTATAAGAAACTATTTATCAAAAGAGCATGTAATTAACATTGATAGTAAGTCCATCACCTTATGGATGAAGGAGAAGGGTTTATCCGTAGATGAAATCAATAAACCTAATATAGCAGTACGGAAACAGATTTCCGTGGAGTATTTTATTCTTGGTGAAGATAATATGCCAGAATGGTTTTCTAATGGGTTAACAGACTATGGTACTGTGAAGTTTGATAAGAATATAGAATCTGGTTCCAGTGCTTATAAGGTTTTAGTATCTGACGATACATGGAAAGATTGTTATTATGGGGATGTAATTGTACTGGACGAGTATGGGGTAATGGACGTATTTAATAGAAAGTACTTTGATAAGAACTATGAGATACAAAAGTAGAGGTAGTTAAGATGGGTAAGATTAAAAATAAAAAAACAAATGAAACAGAAAGTAATACCGGAAGTACTTTAGGGTATTGTGTATTACCCTGTAGAGAAGTAGAGTTAGATAAGATGTCAAAGAGAGAATTCTTAACTATATGTGATAAGTACTTTACGGATAGAACAGAGAATACAGTAAAGGCATTGATTAAGAAACATAGTGAGTTTAAACTTGATTTTAAAAAGGGTATAGGTAAAACTTATCTTCCAGAAAATGTTTCTGTGGGGATGTTGGGAATACTATCCACTCACTTTAACGTAAGTAAGATTAGTAATTTAGATACAAATCAGATACAGGAAGCGATTCTTGTATTGTCTTATATGTACAAAAAGTCAGTACCTATCTTTAGAGATTTTAAGGTTTCTTTTACGGATAGAAAGAACGCATGTAATGTGTATAAAATATCTGATTATGCGAAAGAGGAAGCTATTAAAAAAGGTTTAAACGAGAGATTTGGTTCTGATGCTGCAAGGGTAGTAACTTCTCTTGTCGGTAGTAATACATTAGTAAGGGCTTATCCTTTTGAAGCGTGTAAGGTTTTGTTAGAAAAGATGTTAAATTTAATAGTAGAAATGGAAAAATTGGATTTCAGTTCCAGTAGAATAGGATGATATAGATGATATACTTAACAGGTGATGTACATTTACCTTATGATGTTAGTAAGTTACGTTATTTTAAAGAACAAGATAATCTTACAAGAGATGATTATGTAATTGTATTAGGGGATTTTGGTTTACTGTGGAAAAAGGACAACGATACCTATAAACAGTGGTTAAAGTGGTTTAATCAAAGAAAATATACATTATTGTGGTTAGATGGAAACCATGAAAATCATGAATTATTAAATTCTTACCCTGTAGAGATTTGGAATGGTGGTAAGGTTCATAAGATTTCTGATAATATCATTCATTTAATGAGGGGTCAGGTGTTTTCTATACAGGAAAATACATTTTTTACAATGGGTGGTGCCTGGTCTATTGATAAACATTATAGAATAGATAGGATTTCATGGTGGCAGGAAGAAGAGCCTAATCATAGTGAGATGGAAGAAGGGTTTGAAAATCTTGAAAGTCACAATAATGAAGTAGATTATGTACTAACACATACTTGTCCCTTTTCTGTGATAACAGAGATGTTTCAACCCACTGTGGTATATAATTCAGTAACAGAATCTTATTTAGATGAAATAAAAGATAAAATAAAATATAAGAAATGGTATTTTGGACATTGGCATAAAGATGTATCTTATGATAACTATGTATGTTTGTATAATAAGATAGTAAAACTTGGTGATGGAGTATGACGTTTGATAAGTGGTTAGGAAAATCAAAAAATAAGAAAAGGGAGCATAGAAAACAGTACCATGGAAGTAAGTCTTTTGACTGTACATGTAGAAACCATGGTGGGTGTGGATGGTGCGAGGAAAATCGTAAATATTCTTATATAAAAGAACAACAAAAAGCAGATGATAAGATAAAGGAGTATATAGACTCTAAAGAATAGGGTTATGGTTGATAGGTAGGAGGTAATAGGTAGTATGTATGAAACAATGAAGGGAATGTATTATGACTATGATAAATTAATATTGAAAGTCCCTAAAGAAATTAGACGGTTCATGGAGTTATTACAGAATGAAGGGAATTGTATTGTTTATGTAGTTGGTGGTGCCGTAAGAGATTTATATAGAGGGGTAGAGCCTCATGATTATGATTTAACAAGTAAATTAACTCCTGATGAAATTAAATCTATTTTAAGTAAGTATGATAAAATTAAAGTAGTAGATAGGCTGGGTAATAACTTTGGGGTAGTAGTGGTAAGTTTAGGTAGTTATGTTGTAGAAATTGCCACTTTTCGAAGGGAAGTTTATGGTAGTGACCCTCACCGTCCTGAACGTGTAGAGTTTTCTGATTCTATATTAGAGGATTTATCAAGACGGGATTTTACAATGAATGCAATGGCAATTGATTTGTATTATAATATTATAGACCCGTTTTGTGGTAGATATGATATTTCTAATAAATTATTAAGAACAGTTGGAAGTGCTGAAAAACGTTATATAGAGGACCCGTTACGTTTGTACAGAGCTTGTCGATTTGTAGGACAGTTAGGGTTTAAATATGTAGAAGATGATTATATTAAAAACAGTTTTGTAAGTTGGGATACTTCTTTTATTAAAGCACAGGAAAGTCGAATCAATTCTTTATCTGTAGAACGTGTAAAGCAGGAAATGGAAAAATTGATAGTAAGTCCTTATGTGTTACGTGGAATGATTTTGTTTATGGATAGTGGGTTGGTACATACAGGGTGTACAGATAGAAGAGATGGTAAAGAGATGGTTGTTTTTCCTTTCCGTTGTTTAGAACATTTAAAAGGGTTAATACAAAATAAAAAGTATCATAGATTTGATGCTTGGGAACATACGTTATATGCTATTAATAGAAACAATAATGTATTTTGTGATAAAGTTATTTCTTGGGCTTTGTTGTTTCATGATGTTGGTAAAGGTACAATAGGGATAAGAGATTATAAAGACGGTGTACCTACTGATTATGGACATGAAAAACGTTCCGCAGAGATAGCTGAAAAGTCTTTACGTGAGTTGGGGTTCAATGAAAAACAAATAAAGTTGATTACATTTTTAATTAGACGTCATATGGACTTTCCTGTGTTTATAAAGGGTAGTGATTATACAATTAAACATTGGTTACGAAAGAATGCAGTAGGGTTTAAAAATCAAGAACAGTATAAATATGCATTTAATCGTTTGTATGGGGTAATGTGTAGTGATAAGATAGCAAGTATTAGAAATTTTGAAGAAGAGAAAGTATTAAGTGAGAAACTTGTTAAAGCTATGTGTTATCTTGACGCTATGATGGTAATTCATTCCAGTGACTTACACATTAAAGGAGACTTTATTGTCATTGCATTAAAAGGTACACCTATTAAAGTACAGGATATGTATAGAGAATTGATAAAAATGGTACAAGACGGAAATTTACAGAATGATGAAATATCTTTAATGAAATCAGTTAAAGCAAAAGTAAAAAGGTATCTCAACAGTAAAAAACCTTAAATTTATTGTAAGTGATGTACGTATAGTTATAATAATTGGTAAATAATGTACAAAAGAATTAAAAGATGGCGGGGTTTTTATAATGGTAGGAATGAAAACAATAGCTGAATCATCTAAAGAGTTAGGTATTTGCTATAATACGATGAGGAAGTATGTGATTATGGGATTAGTGAAACACATACGACTTGGAAGGTCTTACTTAATTTCTGAAGATGAGTTATCAAGGATTAAAAAGGAAGGGATTCGGTTACCTTCTCAAGAGGATTGATTATGTCAGATAATAGTTTAAGAGAACAGATTTACGAAGCTGAAAAATTTGCAGATAAGTTAATCACATTTGACGTAGTACCTAAACCGAAACAAGAGAAAGTAAAAGAAAGTAGCAGACTTGATGTAACAAAATATACTAAAGAGATAGAACATGAAGGAGATAAAGTAAAAATCACTGTAGAAATACCTATGGAAGAGTATAATAAAAATTTTCGTAAGTATTTAAGTAGTGGTATGGATTTATCTGTTTCAGTACGTTCACATATAGATAAAGGGGAATAGGGTATGTTAAGCCAGGAATTACGTCCTTTTGATTTTTCAGAGATGGCGGGTCAAAAAGAAAACATAAGGATATTAAAGGCTATATTGAAAGACCCGGATAATGCACCTAAATGTTTAATCTTTCAAGGAGCTTATGGAAGTGGGAAAACAACAGCGTCCCGTATTCTTGCTCGTAAGTTAAATAATATTACAGATAGAAACTTTGATTTATTATCCTCACCATTTTATTACGAGTTTGACTCCACTGTAGTTGGTAATGTAGAGGAAATTCGTAGATTAAGAGATATGTTTACTGTTTCTTATGGTGAATATTGGAGGGTAGTAATTTTAGATGAATGTCACGCCATATCCAATGCCGCACAAAATGCGTTGTTAAAGATGTTGGAAGAAACGACAGGACGAACAATGTACATTATGTGTACGACAGAGGTTAAAAAGTTATTACCTACAATTCGTAGCCGTTCTTTAGAGTTACAGTTTAATCCTGTCCCTGTAGATGAGATAGTGAAAAACTTAACACAAGTATCTGATAATAGACAGTTAAATCTTTCAGAAGAAATAAAATATTTAATAGCAGAGCGGTCAGGTGGTCACATGAGAAACGCTCACATGCTATTGGATAAATATTTACTACTTGGGGATAAAGATTTTAAGGATAGTATCAAGTCAGCTATTACATTGTACTGCGATTATTTGATTGCCATATATCAAAACGATAAAGACAAAGTGTTAAGTACTATCAATGATTTATTAAATATACCTAAAGATAACTTACAGATAGATTGGAATATGGTAATGACTGAAAGTTTAAAATCTTTCTGTGGTATGGAAATTGCACATGAAGATGTAAAACGGATGGTAAAGGTGTATGGGTCAAAATTTAGTTTAGTTTCCAGTTGTTATATGGCTCAGTGGATGAAAAATGCGTTTTTAGATATGCCGTATTTTCAAGCAACAATGTTAAACATGTATATTGTACTGAGGGGTGCGTTAGGTAGTACAGAACAAAGTAAGGTAGTTGCAAGTCAGGGTAATGTAAATCGGTTTGGGAGACCCGTAAGGTAGTTTATAAAGTAAAAAGTAAGTTAGGTAATAAGACATACGTGGAAGCTTGGAATGTGAGTATTATGGTGAAGTGGAGAAGGGTAATAGGGGACATAATATTCACAGGAGGGGTTTCTATGTATGTCTTTACAATTAACAAGTGCCGATTTAGAAAATCCTGATATATTAGGACGGAAGTTGATTACATTAGCAGAGATAATTATACGAAAACACTTTTATGCCTCTGTAAATGAAAAAGAGGATTTGGTTTCAATAGGGCTTGTAAAAGCCTTTTCTATGTTGAATGATAATAAGTTCAATAAGGCGAGAGGAAATATCTGTACATACCTATATACGGGTATGAGAAATGATATGCATAATTATTTGTATCATCAAAACAAGTTTAATTTGACAGATATTTCAAGTATGATAAACACGGGTGTAGATGACGATTATTTTGAGGAAGAACATTTTAGTATTCCGTATAGTGTAGTACATATTGTTTGTATGAAATTTGTAAAAGTGTTTGGGGAAGGTATTGAAGCTGATGTATTACAGAGACTAAAGGAAGTAGGGTTTACTGTAACAGGAAAAGCAGAAAGTAACCCCAATATTAAAGTACGATATGTTTGTAGGAATGATGTACTGTTAGATTGTTTTGGTAAAGAAGTAAAAGATGATGTAGTAAACCGTATTGTTGGATTAGTTATTTGGAAGAAAAAGGAACATGATTCATAGAAGGTGATATCTTGGAAATACGAGGAGTGTTTTCTACATATAACCTTACAGATATAGAAAAAGAGGTATTTGCCGAATATTTACAACATACTATGAATAATCCGTTAGTCGAGTTAGTACGTTATTTACTTGGGGACGATTATTTAAAGTTTATTGATATAATGGCAGGGTCAACATTTAAAATACCATCACCTAAATCATTAGAAAAAGATTTAGAGTCTGTAAAGGTGTATTTATATGTAAAGAAAAATGGGTTTACAGAGGATTCAATTCGTTCAGCAGCAAAATTATACAATAGAACAGTGTTAGCGTCCCGTAAGTCAGTTTATAAAGTAGGGAAAACACTTGGGGTAGAAGACTTAATTGAGGGGGATTCCTTAAATAACTATATTTTAAATATCAAAAATGTAGAAGAAGGGATTAGTAATGTACCAGAGAATGAAACTACAGAAACTACAGAAACTACAGAAATTATAGAAACTATAGAAAAGCAACAGATTGATGAGGTAGAGTTAGATGAGTAATCCACAAAATTTTTCAGATAATGATGATTTGTTAAGTATTTTAGGTAGTTCCTTGTCAAGTGCTACTACTGAAGTTGTGACAGAAAGTTTAGGTAGTACAAGTGGAAATACAAGTGGAAATACAAGTGGAAATCTTCCAGCAAGGTCAGAAGATGATATAGAGGCTGATAAAAAGTTAAGTGATTTAAGGGATTTGGCAGATGCCTTAAAAGACCAAAATGAAGAAAATCCTGGTTCAGGTGATTTAGATAAGGATTTAGCGGATTGGTTTAGTGGGGAACAGTTATTACCCTCTGTACCTTTAAATCAGTATGTAGGAAACACAAAGTTGAAGATGGATTATGGTATTTCAAAATTTACGTTATCCAGCTTTGACATGATGGGAAAACTTCACAAGTTCATGGATTCCAGTTTTGATATGTTGTTTTCTGAATCAGCTTTAATGTCTATGTCACCTGATGAAGTGGAAAGTAGAATGAGAATGGCGTTCACTATGTATAGAGAGTTGGCTATAATCAATAATCGTGCAGTATTAACTATGAGAGACCAAAATAATCGGTACAGTGAGGATACAAATGAAATTGATAGACTGTCAATGTTATTATCCTCTATACCTAATGAAAAGTTGGAACAGATTTTAACTTCTTTGACTGCAAGTACTAAAAAGGAGAAGTAAATGTATGGGGTACAGTAGTTTAGCTTGGGAAGGATTTGGAAGCTATTCGAGTGAAATACCTTGGTGGACGGTTAAGAATAAGGGTGGTACTTCTCCTGATGTATATGGTCAATACTTAAAGAAAAATCATAAACAGAAAATAAATAAACCGAAGAGAAAGAAAAGGAAATAAAAATGGAAGATAGAAGAAATACAATAGTGATTAATTTGTTTGGGGGTCCCGGCAGTGGTAAATCAACGACTGCCGCAGGACTCTTTTATTTTTTCAAATTGTTTGGACTTTCTTGTGAATTGTGTACAGAGTGGATAAAGGAGTGTGTATATGAAGAAAGAAAAGAACCTTTTGATAATCAAATATACACATTCGCAAAACAACATAAAAGATTATTAGATTTAGAAAACAAGGTAGACTTTATTATTACGGATAGCCCTATATTGTTATCTTCCATATATGGACAGCATGTATATGAGAAAGAACAATTTGACGAGTTTATCTTTTTACAGTTTAGTAAGTTCCATAATTACAATGTTTTCTTACAACGTCCTGTAACTTTTGAGCAGGTAGGAAGGGTTCATGATGAAAAGGCTTCAAAACAGAAAGATGATGAAATATGGAAAATGCTAAAAACATATGGTATTTTACATAACTTTATAGAAACAAGTGTATATGCAGTCCGTGAAATACTACGTGATTTTTATAAGTTTTATGTTTTTGAAGATGTTATATCCAGGGAAAACAAAGCAGGAAATGTGAAAAAGCTGGAAAGATTATTAGATTATGTCAGTTATGTAGACTCATACCCTACAGAAACTACGGAAGGGAAGGATATTTAAATGAAATATAATATTATTAAATTATTCAGAGATACGTTTCAAGCGATAGATGAACATAAGGCTATTTATTATGATTATGAAACTTATACGGAAACATTGGTAGAGGATATTGCAACAAGGGTAGCTAATTTAGTAAATTTTAACAATGAATTTAAAAAAGGGTATTTAGGGATAGCTAAAAATTTAAGACTGTTAGAGCAACAAATGAGTAAAGAAGCAAAAATTAAGGGTTATACTATATTAGTACAGAAGGTAAGATGGTTTTTCATGGATTTTATTTATGATGTATTAGTAAAGTCAGTAGAGAAGGACAAAGAAAATAAATGTGTTTACGCTTGTCTGGTGTTTAAGGAAAACAAAGTTACCTATAAGTTGTGTAGTATTACAGAAGATGAGAGTAGTATAGAGAAACATAGTAAAATAGAAAAACATTGTAAGAAACTGGCAGATGAGTTGACATTGCGCTGGTATCAACATGTAGATGATTTACAATTCTTTTATACGAGTACCGTATTTTTAGAATCATTGAAGTATGAAACAAAACATTCCTTGGCTGTAAATTTGGGTGATAATATTATTCCGTTAGTGGTAGATTAAGTAAGAAAATCAAGTAAAAAATTAACGGAGGGGGGTTTAGCCAAAAATATTTTTGAAAAAAAATAATATCAGTTTTTTATTAAATTTAAGTAAATTAGTACTTTACTTTAAGTAATGTTTATGTTATAATATATTTGAGGGGGTATTATATGATTAAGTTAGACGGACAGGATGTAAATTCTGAGGATAAAATAGGGTTTGAAAATGGTAAATTCAAGGTAGTAAAAGGGGAAGAAGATAAAACACCTTTCAGTAAAGATATTGATAGGTATCATTTTGACTTTACATTTAATGAAAAAACATCTATGTGGGTAGGAGTAGGGTCAGGTGGTTTAATCAGAGAAGGGATAGATGGTATTACTATAGTAGGACCTAAAAATCAGCTAGACTGGATGACTCATGGAGCCGTTCATACTTTTGAGGTAGCGTTATCCTCTGTTAAGGGTGACTTGGAGACGAAGGACTATATTATTAAATTTGGTATCGTGTTAACCTATCCAGAGAAAGTAGAAATTAAAAAGTATGTTTATGATAGGCAGGGAAAACAGGTAGAAATTAGTATCGGTGTAGATAATAAAAACAAAAAAGAGGATTAAACATGGCAGAAGAGGAAGTATTGGTTTATACAGTTTTCCATGATTTGAAAAAAGCTTATAAAGCTTATGGGTTTTTTAAAGATAGTGAAATTTATGCAGATAGGGTTGTAGTTAAAACTGTATGGTATGAACTATTTCAAGTAGTAGAGAAGTATTTAATAGGGATTGTTTTAGATAGAAATGATTATAATGGTATAGAGAAGGTAAAAGCTCTGTTTAAGGAAAATTTTAATATTGAAGCAAGTGTAGATATGTTAAATTATACAGAGGAGGTTAGGAAGATGGGTAACGAGGTAAAAAGGGTAGAAATCAAGGAGTTTGAAAATCAGTTAAAGGGTGTAGTAAAAGAGTTGGAGGATATTAAAAATAGTTTAGATAAGATAAATACAATTATTGAAAATCTCCCAAACTCTTGTACAGAAGATTCTATGTTAGGATTCTATACAAAAGACTTGGTATACGATGTTAAGAGAATGGCAACTTACTGGGGGAGTGCCTTTCACTGTGATATCGTTGAACTTAAAAAGTTATGTAAAGAGCTCAAGGAAGGATAGTACTATGGCAGAGGATTTAGACTTAATAGAAAAAAATAATCAAGAATTAAATAAAGAGTATGAAGCCGAGATAAAGAAACTGTCAGACTATAAATCCTATCTGTTAAAATCATTAGGGGAAATAGAAGCAGAAAAGGAAAGATTAAATGGTGTAAGGAAAAGTTTATTGGAAAAATTAAGGGATACGGATTTGAAATTACAGACTATAGAATGGGAAATGGTCAAAGATAAATAAAGGAGACAATATGTATCTAACAGAGCATACGATTCAACATTCTGTGAAAGTTGCAGAAATCATGTCTAAAATCTGTAAACGTTTTAGTAGTACGTTAACTCCTGAAGATATGTATCTGTTGGGGTTGGTACATGATATAGGTAAACTGTTAGACGATAACAAGAAACCTATTTTACTTGAATCTGTAGGACATGCACATCATGGGGGAACTATTTTAGAACAGAATGGGTATCAGTATAGTGACGAGGTATTTCATCATGGACATCCAGAAGAAGATTATCGAACTCCAGCATGGTATTTGTTAAATGCCGTTGATTTGGCAGTAGATAAGAATGGGGTGTTGATTGGTCATAACTTGCGAATGTTGGGTATTCAGAATCGGTATGGAAAAGATTCCGTACAGTATAAACGTGCCAGACGTATTTTAGATGAAATTTATAATTTACGACACTATGATGTAGAGGATATTAAGGAAGGGGTGTTAAGGGATGAAGGATAACAGGTATGTGTTACGATTTATTTTTGGTATTATTGTCGGGTTTTTACTTGCCAGTATTACTATGATGGTAAATGGGTGTACTTCCTCACAAAAAAGGGAATTAAAATCCTTGGAAGCAAATTGGATGGGTGGGGTAGATAGGAAAATTACTGTGTATGATTATAATGGTAAAATCATCAAAACCTATGAAGGTAAGATTGATATGTCAAAGTCAGAACGTGAGGTTGACCTGTTATTAAACGGAAAACGGATTATTATCCATGGTGGGATTGTGGTAGCGGAGGAAAAGTAATATGGAAAATGTGGTATTGTCTTATCATACTGTATATGATAGAATACATGAGTTTCGGTGCGATAAGTGTGGTAAGCTTCTTGGGACGGAATATGAAAGAGATGGTAGTTATAAGATATTAGGAAAGCCAGGCTTTGAGTTTTGGGATGGAAGTGATTGGTACATGTTAAAAGGAAATTATTGTGAAGAGTGTGCCAATGAGATTAAGGGTAAAGTAGTTTCTTGTTTAACCGACTTGGGGTTTAAAAAGGGTTTAGAGGATTGATATGGACAAGTATCATAACTATAAAAACGCAAAGAATTTAAACAAACTACGTTCTGACATGTATCTCATGCTTTTACAGTTTCCTATACATGAAAGTGTAAAAGGTGGTTTTGATTCTGTAAAGGTTTCAAATAAAGTTTGGTGGAAGGATAGGATTCATACTTGCAGGGTCGATGTAAAAAAGTTAGGGTATCGAAAAATAAAAAATCATGAGGGGAAACATGGTTGTCATAGACTACTATGTTTAGAAGTATTAAATACGAGAAAGTGGGTATGTGGGAGTGATGAAGTAACCCATTATAGATAAGGAGTACTTGGTATGTATGGTAATTGGTCAGGGGAAAGTTTAATCAAGAGAGGTCCTTTTGATTTCAGAGAAGTCTATAAACGTGAAATATATGTGTATAAGTTATATTGTGATGCTTGTAGGTCAGGTAGATTTATCCCTTCTTGGGATTTAGAACAACATTATTATTGTTGGGAAGAGTTCGCAGAAGTTTCAGCAGAGGTGTATAAGAAAATCTCTGATTTATGTCACAAGTTCGGTATTAGACATGTGTATGATATAGGGAGTGCCTTTCCGTTTCAAGCCAATTTGTTTTGGTACTGGGGTATAGCTTATACAGGTATAGACGATAGTAAAAGAACAGTAGATAACGCAAATACAATTCACAGAATACATACCCTATATGGGAAGTATCCTTTTGAAATTCAAACAGATTCTAAAAGTTGTGCTATATCAAATCTGTGTGTAGGGTATCAAGCAAATTCTGATGAGGTGTATCAACAAATTGTAAAAGATTTCCCGTATTATTGTGGGATATTAAATGATAGAAGCAAGGAAATGTTATTACCTTATTATAGGGTAGTAGAGACAGATATTATTATAGAGAAAAAGAAGTTGGTATTATCTTACTTACCAGACAGTGTTGTGCTTATGGAGAGAAGGTGAACAAGTGGGTAAATAAGTGGTAATGATAACGTAATAAACTATAATTTATTTGTAGGAGGTACTAAAATGGGTATAAGAGAAAGCTATTATAAAACAAAAAATTACATACCTAAAGTTGCAAAGATGTTAGACTTGGTAGTAGGTGACGAGTTTTTATTGGAAGATGTAAGAGATGGTTCTGTTTACAAAAATGCCGAAACAGGAAAGAAACAGAAATTTGTAATGACGGATTATGGGGTAACTGCCGTATTAGATAGTGGAAAACAGGAAGTACAACCTATTTTATTTGTCGGTGTTTTGTGTGGTACGTACAAAATAAGAAAGTTACCTTTTAATCCAAAAGAAGGGGATAAGTACTTTTATATATCTTGGAGTAATAATATGCACCCTACTGTGAAAGATACTGTATGGATGGGAAGTACGTTTGACTATATGTGTTACGCCTTAAACAATGTATACCGTAACTATTTTGAAGCAAGTGATAATATGGGTTCCGTTGTAAATGGTATTAAATCTTTCAAAGACCCAGGGTTTTTAAAGATTTGATATAAAGGTATTGAGGTAATAAGGAAAAGAGGTAAAGGTACATGGAAAACATTATTTTGAAATTACAAAAAGATGTAAAAGCGGCAGCTGATAGTTTAACAAGTGATGAAGCAAGATTCTTGGTAGATTTTTATTATCAGATGCAGAATTATCGTATTTCTGCTAAAAATCAGTGCCGTTCATTGGATACGGAAGACCCAAATGAGCCACATGTTACGATTGGTTACTTTGCTGAAAACTTCCGTTTATTGGAAAATCAAATTAAAAATTGTTTAGCAGAGTATGCGAAGTCAAAGTTAATCGGTCAGTGGTGTATGAGTATCTTGGGGATTGGTCCTGTCATTACAGCTGGGTTAATTGCTCATATTGATATTATGAAGGTACAAACAGCAGGTCAAGTACAAGCTTTTGCCGGATTAGACCCTACAAAGAAGTGGGAAAAGGGTCAAAAACGCCCATTTAACGCGAAACTGAAAACCCTCTGTTGGAAAATAGGGGAAAGTTTTATTAAGGTATCAAACAAAGACGAAGATATTTACGGACATATTTATCGTGTACGGAAAGAATATGAAAACGATAAAAATTTAAGGTTTGAATATAAAGAACAGGCAGAACAGATTTTGAAAAACAAGAAAATCGGTAAGGATACGGAAGCGTATAAGTTTTATAGTATCGGTATGTTACCTCCAGCTCATATCAATGCAAGGGCTCGTAGATATGCGGTTAAAATCTTTTTATCACATCTGTTTAGTGTATGGTATGAAATGGAACATAAAGAAAAACCACCAAAACCGTATGCGATAGCTATTCTTGGTCACGCTCACGAAGTACCTATTCCTAACTGGGAAAATGGACATCTGTGTATTTCAGAAGAAGGTAGTAAGAAAAAGTTTAAAGAAAGTAAATACACAATGATAAAACAAGGTTAATTTTAATTGATTCACATCAAGCGATAGTAACTAAATATATGAATGATACTAACAATAAGATAGTAACAAATACTACGATAGAATCATTAGTTCAGATAGTGACATAACTTGCAAATGTATTTAAGTAAATCACATAGTGGGATAGTTACTGGGAGATTAGAATGAATCATTAGTTCAGATAGTAACAGAGCAGATGAATTAAAATCGTAAATAAAGATAAAAGGAAGTAAGAAACATGGAAGATAAAAAGTTTTATGGATATCCTGATATAGAAAACTCGTATCAAGAAAGTTTTGTGGAGAAGGCTATAGAGTATGGGTACAAAGATATACCCTATCTTGTAACAGAGAAAATACATGGAAGTAATTCTCAAATCAGTTATGATGTATATTCTAAAGAGTTTTCTTATGGTACAAGAAGCCATTACTTGGAAGAAGATGAAAAGTTTTATAATTTGCAAGATGTACTTGAGCCGTTACAAGAAAAGGTAGTAAAAGTAGCCGATTTGATTAAACTTGACATTGGTAAGTACGGACAGAGGTTATTGTCTGTTACTGTATTTGGGGAAGTGTTTGGGGGAAGTTATCCACATGAGGCTGTGGAAAAGGATAATAAAGCAATCAAAGTACAAAAAGGTGTATTCTATTCACCCCATAATCAGTGGATGGCGTTTGATATAGGGTATGTAATAGATGGTTCAGATAAAATGTTTTTCTTGTCGGGGGACAAGTTTGTAAATTATTGTTTTGTATCACAAATCAATATTGTACCTATTTTAGCGGTGACGGAAAATCTAACACAAGCCTTAAATTATCCGTGTGATGGTAATTCCACTGTATTTAGAAGGTTTGGGTTACCTGAAATAGAAGGTAATATCATGGAAGGTGTAGTAATTCGTCCCGACTCTATGGATGTATGGATTGGGCAGCATCGGTTAATTTTAAAAAATAAGAATGATAAGTTTAAGGAAAAAAGCCGTGCAAAGAAAAATGATACACCCGTTGACCTTCCTGAAATAGTAAAACAAGCTTGTGAAGAGATTTCCCAGTATATCAATATAAATAGGGTCAATAATGTAATTTCACATATAGGGGAAGTAACTGCAAAAGATGTAGGTAAAATAATTATGTTAACTTCTCAAGATGTACTAAATGACTATAAAAAGGATTATGGTACATTAAATACGTTGGAAAAGAAAGATGAAAAGTTAGTTACAAAGTATATGAATGGTGAAGTTGCAAAGTTAGTAAGAGATGTTGTTATATTTGGTAAATCAGAAGAATCTGATAGTAACACGTAACAGGAATGAACCATGCGGCTGGATTGTAACAGTGTATCGAAGTGAATTAGTCAACACGATAGTAACACAGTAAGTGAATGGGTCAATTCACAAATAGTAACCTAATTGAAACATCTTTCTGGATTGTAACAAGAGGTGAGATTGGTTTACAAGACATGATTGTAATATGAGAATGAAATGAAACATTGTAGAAGATAGTAACAAGGTCGACTATTGAATCAAATAATTTGGTAGTAACAAATTAAGGAAATGAACCGCTAGAAGAGATAGTGACAAAAGGTTAGAGTGAATTATGTTGCCGGATTGTAACACCCAGTATGAATGAGCCATGAAAAAGGGTAGTAACAAAAAAGGTTTGAGTGAGTTTGGAAACGGGATAGTAACAGGTTTTCTGAATGAAACACGTAAAACGATAGTAACAAAGTATGTAATTGAGTTAATATGCATGATTGTAACAACGATGGGAAACGGAACACATGATGAGATGGTAACATGTAGTAGCGATTGATTCATGTACTTGGATAGTAACAATGAAAATGAGAGAAACACGCACCTGTGATGGTAGCAAACAGAGTGATTGAATCAGTTAATCAGATAGTAACATAGGATTCGAATGAAACATGTTGTGGGTTAGTAACTTGTTCAAAGATTGGTACAAAATAGCCGATAGTAACACGTTTGGTGATTGAAACTTGCGGGCTGATAGTAACAAATGGGTAATGATTGTGTAAATTAAGGTAATAAATAAATTTTAAATTTTGTTATCTTTTTCCACCTCTCTGTAACTTCTTATATAATACCTATAGCCCGCATTTTTATATTCTTTTTAAATCAATAAACCTGATAGTAACATTACAGGGGAATGGTACATATTACATTATAGTAACACAATGTATGATTGAACAGAATTATAGATTGTAACAACATTATGAGATTGAAACAATAAGATAGATAGTAACATACAAATTGATTAAATACTTTGGGGGTAATTATGAGTAAAAGGAAACATGTAAAAGCCTTTACTGCCTTTGTAGATTTAAATTCTTATTGTCAAAAACATCAGGATAATGGTTGTCAAGGGTGTATATTTGACATGTCTAAAGGGGTAGTAAGAGATTGTGTAATAGAAAATCTTGCCAAAACTTCTAAAAGGGGTAGAAAAAATTTTATAGGTAAAGTTATAACAAAACTGAATAAGTTGTTAAAGAGGTAAACAAGTATCATGTTAGAATCATTAGGTACTGTTAAGTTAGAAGATATTAATTCTTTAATGAAAGAAAAACCTTTTTATGGAGAAGATATAAAACAGATTTTGGACTCTCTAACTTTGGTAGCGAGTAGATTATCTGATACTATGTATATTCTACCTTTTATGGGTAGTAATTCTGATATAGAGAAGGTACTAACTTCAAGAATAGGTGAGGTTAGGGAATCTTTAGGTATTTTAGAGCGTTTACGTTATTCAGCACATACGGGGTTAAGTACAGTAAAAGATAGATATTATTTACGAGTAATGCCTGAAAGTGGACAGGGGTATTTAGTTAAAGCTTATCAGTTTGATGGTGACTTTGTAAATAAAGACGGGGAATGGTATGCACCACGTTGGATACAAATGGAGTATATACTTGGGAAACTGTATTATTCCGGTCCAGAGCTTTATATCTATAGAGAAAACGATAAAGAACGTGTAGACACTTTAGTGCCTGTAGGCTCCTATCTTGTAAGACGATGTGACGGAAATGGGGAGTTGTATGTAATTACTTCTGAAATGTTGGAAGAGTATTTTACAGAAGTAGAGATAGGGGTAAATGTAGGTTTAGTAGATATTAAAAATAAGGGAATGTAGATATGAAAAAGTTTTTAGCTGGTATTTCTTTAATGTGTGTAGCAGATGGTATGATTATTAGTAAGTTGTTTGGGGACAATGTTTATTTAATTGCTACGTTATTTTCGGTAGGCAGTGTTCTTTGTTTTTTATGGTGGTGGAATGATAAGTAATATAAAGTTGGTGAGTTAGTATGTTAGTACACGCTGTAGAAATCAAAAGTAGGAATGAGTGGGAAGAAGGAATATATTCAGTACAAGCCTTTGAAGTTCATACGAAAATTGAAAATGGAAAAACAGTAGAAAAAATTTCACTGTATGGAGTTCCGTTTAAGGGCAATCCTATTGTAAAAGATAAAGTACTTTCTATAACAAAGTCAGCTTTGTTTAGGGGTAAAAATCTTACATGGTTTGTCTTTAACGGAACTGTTTTTTATGCAAGAGAGGGGATTGAAGATATTTCCAATATTGTAGAAAAAGCATTTAAAGAGTATGAAAAACGTTATGGAAATGAATTATAATGGGGTCTATAGGAAATTTCCATTCAAAAAAAAATAATATCAGTTTTGTATTAAGTTTAAGTAAAAAATACTTTACTTTATGTATTTCTTATGTTATAATATAATTGGTAATAAGGTTGTTAGGAGGTTATGGGTATGTATTTGATGGATGAAGTAAGGAATTATTTAGGGGTAAGAGTTGACGAGGAGTTTCAGTTACAACCCGTATACAAGGAAAATGAAGTTGTAACATGTGGTCCACCATTACCCTGTACTTTTAAGTTTTTCCGGAAAGAGGGACTGTTCCGTAAATACGAACTTTCTGATAAATGGGAAAGCGCTAAAGATTATTTACAACCTATCCTAATGGACGAGTTACGTGTGGTAGATACTGAATTTCACCCCGCAAATGGAAAACCATACTGGGTAGTATGTTGGTCAGGTTGTATGTCAATTCCTTATGTAGTATGTAGGCATTGGTGGGGTGCATTAAAGGATTATATGTATTTAAGAAGTGGAAATTTCTTTAGTACAAAGTTGGAAGCAGAGAAAGAAAAGTTTAATATAGTAAAACAAATTGTAAAAGAGGGGTACGATATTCGTCCAGAGGATGAAGAAAAGTATTCTTACAGAGAGGGTGTTGAAATATGAGTTATCGAACATATGTAAATGAACATCAAATATTTGGAAACAATGAATATTATCAGGAGTGGTTTGATTTTATTAAGTCACAGGGGATTGAGGTATCCGAAGAGTTTACTTATGATGGGTATATTACAAATGTAATGGGTGCTGTTGAAGCAATAGAGAAAATTATTTTACGGAAAGCAAAAGAGAGTGAAGAAACCCTTATAGGTAGAAATGGAAAAATGTTTAAACACTGTAAGTTATTTGACTTTAGTAACGAGTATGAGAAAATCATAATGGATAGAGAAGATAAATATGGGATGGAGTTGACTGACCATATCCTGTTTATTGAAGATATGTCTTACATGTTTATGTCGGTAGCTTTTATCAATGCCTGTAAAGACCTAATTGAGAGAGCTCCGAAACCAAAAGGAAAACGATTGTATAATTATAAAGTAAAAGATGGAAAACAGGTACATGTACATGCTGGGTAAGGGGGTTTTTAGTTATGGGTGCCTGGGATTTTGCTAAATGGTTTGTAGAGTTTGTGTATGAACATTGGTTTTTAACATGGGTGTTTCTGTGGTGTATTTTTGGAAATGGGAATTTTATAAAGTTTTGTAGTAAGAACAGTAAAAAATCTTTATAAGACGGGTATACGGAAAAGGGGTATCGAGGTATGGGTTGTGATTTACTCAAAAAGTATGGGAGTTGTAATAAGTGTATGGAAGGTGCTCCTTATCATTTTTGTTGTAGGAAAGAGTGTGGGGAACATCAATTCTGTACAATATGTATTGATTCAGAGTTAGAGAGACAGAAGAGGTTAAAACAGAAAAATAAAGATGAAAGAGAACATAAAAGCAGTGCTTGATTTAGACTTGTTAATTGGTAATTTTGTGTATTATCTTGTGTTTTTTAAAAAGGGAAATCGGTTTACATTAAATGATATAGCCGAGTATGCTAAACAGTTTCAAGATGGAATAAAAGAAGTAGGGTACAATATAAACAGGGGTATCAATATATTTGAAATGGAAGATTTTGTTGATTATTACCCTATTATACGATGTCAATATGTAGACGATAAAGGAAATAGTTATCCAGTGTATTATCTTACGGAAAATCTAACATTAAATATGTTACGAAGGTACTTTAGGGTAGGGTTGCCAGCAAGGTTGTTAGTTAAGATAGATGATATAAGTGAAAAATATTTTAATCAGTTTTGTACTTTGTTAGGGTATATGGGAGAAGAGTTAAGAAATAATGATTAAGATTAAAAATGTTTTATACAACGACATAGATACGGAAATTGAAAAACTTTATGAAAACGAGGTTGAGGATGGGTATGTAGTAGTACAAGATGAAGAATCACTTGGAAAAGATTGTATCATGGCAAGTACGACAGCTTGGAGAGTAACAGATAAAAATCTTATCTTTGTAGAAGGTACTTATTACAATTTCATGGGAAACGGAATACATGAACCAGATTTTTCTTTAACCTTAATCTATGAAAATGTAAAAGATGATAAACAGTTTGATATAAACAAATATCTGTACTTTGAACAAGATAGCCCTATGACATCAATTCATAATTTCTTGAATATAGTAAATGGTGGGGTAATAAAATGGTAACTATTAACGCAAGTTTTACAGTAGCTCAGTTGTTGGTTGTATTAGTAGTAGCAGGGATTATTATTGCTTTACTTGTAGCAGGTATGGTGTGGATGGTTATGGAAATGTAAGTTAAGGGGAAAGTGAGGTAATGGGTTATGATGGATTCTGTATTTGAAAGAGAATTAAAGGGTGAGTTGTATGTAATCGTAGTGTACCCTAATGGGTATAGTGAAAGTAAGAATGGGTTATATGTACGAAAAGACCAACCTATTAGGGATAACAGTAGGTTAGAGGTAACGGATAAGTTGACAGAAGCAAAGTTGTTTCAGAAACGAAGTCAAGCGATTAAATCAGCCACAAATTTATCAAAAGGTAAAAATAATACGATTTTTATTGTAGAGAGGGTTTTGTTACAAGTTGTATTAGGGAGGGAAGTAGAAAAAGATGGATTATACTAATTTAACAAAAGAAGAATTAAAACAGTTGTGTAGAGAGTGGCAGGAGATTTTACGATTACAAAGCTGGGATATAGAAGCTGATATTTGTCGTTCTGACGAGTTTAGTGTACCGAATCGCACCGGAGAGAATTGTTGGGATTTAAGTGTAGGAAAAGCATATATAAGGGTCTTACACCCTGTAGACTATAAAAAATCTGTATGGCCTCATGATATGGAATTGGTTTTGGTACATGAGTTATTACATTTATATTTTATTGTGTTTTCTCCTGAAGAGGAAAGTACAATAAAACATTCTTTCATGGAAAATACCATAGAAACATTGGCAAAGGTGTTAGTAAGGTTACGGAGGGAAGGTAGGATAAAGTATGAAACAGAAAAGTATTAATTCTATCTTACATATGTATGGGTTAGGGGTGAATATTCCTTTTTACATTGTATGGGTAGAGAACGATACCTTAAATAGGGAATTAGTGGTTGTAACAGATAATGGGTTTAGTTGGTATGATGAAGAAGAAAAATGTTGGTCAGGCGACCATTCCAAAGATTACTTGTTTATGAAATTGTTGTTAGGGGACGCTGAAGCAGATTTTTATCCCTATAAACCTGTTGTAGGGGAACGATATAATTATTTGGCGGTAAGTGTTGGGAAAGAAATTAGAGAATACAGTAGAGAGTGGACAGGGTGTATGGAAGATTTGACAAATTATTTTTGTGGAAATTGTTTCCCTTATTCCACTAAATATCAAAGTGTGCCAACAGGAATTTGTGTAGGGTTATTTACTAAGTTAAAAAATTACTACGAAGATGGTGTACGTTTAGCCGATATGGGTAAGGAAAAGGGTGAAGAAAATGACGAATCTTGAGTATATTAAATCATGTAGTACACATGAACTTGCCTCTTTTATCTATGATTTGATGTACGAGAAAGATTTTAAGGAAGAGGTAGATGTAGATTATGAAAATCAAAATAGCTTATGGGGTTGTCAAAGTAAAGAAGATTTAATAGAGGTTTGGTTAGGTAGGGAAAAAGAAGATACAGAAATGAATAAGAAACAGAAAGAGGAAATTGTAGAAGCTTTAAATGATATTTTTTAATTATAGGGGGAGTATAGATGACAAAATACATTAATGAAAAGAAACGGATTTTAACAGTTGTCGGTAATAATTTGAAATATTGGAGAGGGGTAAGGGGGTATTCTAAAAAGAGAGTAGCAGATATGGCAGATATTATTCCTCAACAATATAATGATTATGAAAGTGGTAAAACAGAGCCAGGGATTATAACAGCACAGCGGGTTTGTGACGCTCTTGGTATTTCTTTGTTTGATTTAATGCAGGGTACAGAAATAACAAAAGAAACACCTATAGAAGGGTCACAAGAAGAGGTAGATTACATTAAAAGTAAGTTAATAAATCTTGGGTTTACTGTGGATTATGCAGAAGATATGAAGTTAAAAGTTTATATAGGGGAAACTAATACATGTCAGGAATTTACTGTGTATGAGTTGAAAAATATCTTAAAGAAAATCAACAATAATAAAATGAAGTCCGTACAGTATCAGTTAGTTTTACTTGGAATTATGGATTTAATGTTGGTAAAGAAAAGGGTAAAAGAAGGGTAGGCGGTACTATGTATTATGATGTAGATAAATATGATGTCGAGGGTTGGGTAAAAGAGATTGATACTTTATTAAGTACTATCCGCAGGTTAGGGTTAAGATTAGGTTTATTAAAAACACAAACAGGGGTTAAGTTGTTTGTAGAAAATACTGTAGAAGAGAAAAGAGAAATAACGACTTCTAATTTCGGTGAAATAGAGGTACAAGATTTAGACTATGAAGAAGTTGATGTAGATACGATATGTTTGGTAGGGTTTTTAAATTCACTTGCCTTTAGAACGAGGGAGTATGGGTTTATGCCATTATCCTTGGTAAATGATAATGGTATTTTACTTGGGAATGGGATTCCAGAAGATATAAAACAAGGAACTTTATTTTATGATGATACATTATCCGAATCTTATATAAGGGAAAGTAAAACAAAATGGTACCCTATTGTAGAAAAGTTTATAGAGAAGGATGGTATGGTAACACCTGTTTTTTATGATAGAAATATTTTACAGCTTGGTATTACTGATACAGAAAATAAGGGAAAGATGTATTATATTATTTATGTAGTTTCAGATTATAATGGGTTTATTATCAGAGACGGTCAATGGAAAAAACACTTAATTAATACTAAGGGGTAAACTGATTATGAAGGATAAAACAAGAAATGATGTTTTAATGGAAAAAGTTGAGTCCTTGATAAGTGAAATAGAAACTATGGAACAAGAAAGTTTGTTGAAAATGAAACGAACACTCCATAATACTTCTTACAGTTCCTATTTTAATTTGGGAAAATATCCGATGGGTAGGTTTAGGACAGCTGAATTTGCGGTTACAAATGCCTTAGCTTCACTTGAAATAGCGAAAAATCAGTTGAAAGAGTTAGATGATGTTTTAATGAACACTTGGTATAAAGAACACAAAGAAGAGATACATAAAAAGTTAGATAAGGAGTAAATATGAATACTGCAGTGTATGGGGTATATATAACAAGCCGGTATGGAGATAATTTATTAAAAATATTCAGTAATAAAAAGTCTGCTGATGGGTATCGAAAAAACTTACAACGGATTTATTATTTAACAGAGGGTGACGAAAAGATTTATCAAGTTAAAAAGTTACCCGTTGAAGAAACTTATGAAAGAAAGCCTGTAACTCTTGGGTATGTGTATGAATTAAGTGTGCATAAATACAGTAGTTACGGATTAAATGAAAGAGATTACAGTACATTTTCCTATAAACATGTACCTACTATCATAGATAGACCTTTTATGGAAGAGTGGGAAAAGTCAAATGTAGGCGAGGAAAAGTTGTCTGATTTACCTTATCCAAGAAAAAATAAAATTTTTGTAGCCTGTAAGTTTAATTCACAAGATTTACATGGGGTAAGGGAATATAGAGGGATATGGGATAATGGGATTGGGTTTTCTCATTGTTTAAAAGAAGTTCATTTTTTTAGGTTAAGTGATTATAGACGAAAAGCAGTAAAACAGTTACATAGGTATTTAAACAAATACAGAAGTACCATAATGGATTGTATTGATAGAACAAATCCGTTTTATTATATGAGTCAAGGGTTTAAACCTCTATCAGACTATGAAGAGTTTGATTTGGGGTATAGACGTGTATTACGTTATTTGAAAGATAAGGGGTTAGACTTTGATGATATTAAAAATTTACCAATGGAAAAACTGGTATTAATGACGAATTTAAATGTATGGTTTTTTTCTCAAATACATGTATTTTATAAAGATATAGAATTTAAGACTGTAAAGAAACATGGGTTAATAGAGAAGGTAGATGGTGGAGAGGAGGAATAGGTATGTTATATGAATATTTAGTGTATCGGTATAATGTAAATACCCATAAAAAAGATATTGTAGCCGTCAGTGATTTTGAAGAGGAAGCTAATAAAATTTTAGATTTGTTAGAAACTCAAAGTTTCTGTAATGGGACATGGGATATTTATTCCGTTGCAAAGTTAGAAAAAAAGTTATACAAGGATTATGATAAAACTTTGCCAAAACGTATTTTAGTAGAAATCAAAGAAGAAAACTTAACAAACCCTAAAAATTATTCAATTACAAAGCTGGACGATGATTTTACATCACCTGTTCCTCCTTGTATTCAAGTTTTGTTAAATGGACCTTATTGCCATGATAATCGTGTAGTAATGAAATTTACATTAGCTATTGATAAAGATGATAGAGTTTCAAATATCGTAAAACGAATTAAAAGTAAGTCAGACCTTTATATGGACTTGATTCGTAGGTATGATTTGGGGTTTTATAGTCTTGACTTTTTAAAAGATTGCAAAGCGGAAAATCTAAAACATATGGGATTTAAAGGGGAAGGAAAGTGTTATACTTTATATTTTGAAGATGCTTATAAAGAAAAGGAAATAAAGGGGTAAATTTAAATTATGGATGTGGTAATCAGTGTTATAGTTTTTGCTATTGCAGTTTCTTTGGTTATGTATGTAATTTATGAAGATAACAAAGAAGAAAGAGAGGTAAATAAAGTACTTGATTTTTTGATTGATGGAAATTTTATATGGGAAAAACGAAAATACAAGGATAGTGAAAATATTTTTAATTCTGAAGAGAAGTTTGTTTTAAGCATAGATTGTGGTGGGGTTTATTGTTGTTTTGTACTTGGTAAAGTATGGGGAATCGAGGTTTTTAGAGAAGATGGAGTTGGGCCGAGAAGAAATTTAATAGAGTTGAAAATAGAAAGCTCTTTTTATAATGGCTCTGTAGATAATTCAGACTATTCAAAAGTAGATACTTTATATGAAAAGGTAGCAGGTGGTGAAATTTATGATGAGGTAAATGGAAAAGATGATGTAGAGAAGTTATCTTTATTAAACAATTATCTAAAAGAACATTTTTAATAAAAAGTTATATTATTTTATAAAAAATACTTTACATTAAGTATTTTTTGTGGTACAATAGGTTCAGGAGGTGGTAAATGTGAGGGTAGCAGGTAAGGTAAAGCAACGACAGTTAGCTATTTTTGCAAAAGAACAGTTTGTGAGAACACTCAAAAAAGCTTATAATTCTGAGTCGGTAAGTATTGAAATCAGTGAGTTTGGAACTGTGTATGTATATGTAGACTCACCCGATGTACCTAAAAGTCAGGAAGGGTTAAGAAATGTACTTACAAACTTTTTAGGGATAGGGAAGGTAACAGAGATTACAGGTACATATAAAGAGGTATGGGTAGCCTATCAGGAGAACTCAAATGTTAACAAGGTTCAGAAATTATAAAACAATACAGGGTACACCTACTGAACGGAAGCCTGAAGATTTTCCTTACAGTTACACAAGATTTTGTATTTTTAGGTATGATTGGAAACAAACAGACCATGTAGTTTTTACAGATAGACTTTCAAAGTTATATGAGAAAAGGTATGATACATTATTTAAAAAACATCTTGGAAATGGTCAATATTATTCCACAAAAAATCCAACAAGGATTGAGAAGTTTCTTTCAGAGTTGTTTGGTAAAAGGTTAATGTTGACTGGTATCGAGGAAGAATGTAATGCCTCAAATGGGTATCCTTATTGGTTGTTATACTATCGTGAAAAGGGAGATATACTCATGGGAACATCAATTAAAGCAACAAATTCTACCTATCGGTTTGATTGTGGTGGGTATGGGTTTTTCAATTTACGGAAAGCCATTGCTTATGCCATGGATAAGGAGTTTGGTGAGAATTATTTTAATTTAGTCAGCTGTCATACAAAAGAAGATTATGAAAACCATGATAAAATTGCAAATCGTATCCTTCAGGAAAAGGGTTTGGATGAGGATGTTGTTGACTTTCTGTATCAGGATGATGGTAAAGGTAAGGTAAACTACAAAACTTGCAAAAAGATTTATGATTTGATTAAAGATATTGATTACTCCGGACGGGGTTTTCGGTATGCCGCTTATCGTCACAATGATTATGACGAGTTCAAAGAGTTTTTGTTGGAGTGCTATAAAAAGCGTAGAAATATGGTATGGAGTTGAGGTGGGTTATTATGGGTAAAAATGAAGAATACTTATATTCGATTGTAAAACAGTTAATTGGTATCAAAGATTCTATTTCAGAGGTAAATGATTCTATAAATGGTTTGTTAGAAGATAAAGATAGAAAGTTATTAGAAAGTAGTAGGGAAAGATTAAATGGAATCAGAAGGGGTTCCGGTAGTTTTAATGAATGTTTAAATTGTATAAACACTACCATACTGTATGTTATGGACGTTATGGTAAATGAGGGGTATGAAGAATCTATGGGGGTAAAAGGGGTAAAACAAATTTCTGAAAGTACTAAAGGGGAAGATGAATAGATGGAAGCTATGTTCAAAGTACCTGTAGAAACCATATACAATAAAATAGACGTAATAAATATCAGATTCAGTAGGTCAAGTTTGTGTGGGTGGAGGATAGAAAAACCCTTTGATACAAAAATATCACTACATAAACCTAAAGGTGATTTGGGAGATAAAGCATATACACAACATTTATTTTGGACGTTGTGCAGGTTAATATCAAGTAAGTGTAGTGATGAGGGGGATATAAAACGTAGTATTACAATAAAATTATATGGTATGAAACACGTAAGCGAGAATAGTGCATGGAGAACAAGTCGGTTTACAAAAATGAAATATGGTATCAAGTTGTATAATTTAGATGAGGGTAGTGGGGAGTATTTGTATGACATGATTTCTTACATAGTAAGGAATTATATTTCAAGTTGTACAATGATTACTTGGAGGTAAGGGTATGGGAAAAGGTGAGAGATTTGAGCCTTGTCCTTGGTGTAAATGTAGACCGAGGTTACAGTTAACAGATGAAGAAGGGAATTTTAGGGGTGAAAGTTATTTGGAAAACCCTTATAGCGGGGTAGGTTATGTAATTGTACATGCAGAATCACTAACATGTCCTATTGCAACCTGTGGCGTCGAGTTTGTTGGGGGTAGGATTTATGATACAGAGGAAGAAGCAATTAAATCTTGGAATAGTTGGAAAAAGAGTTAGTGTGAATTTCAAGTGAATTTCAAGTGAATTTCGAATGGTTGATGGGTAGGAGGTAAAAATAATGACTGGATTAGAAACAATTAAATCAGCTTGCGTGGTAGAAGAACATGCTTTTGATACTATACAAGAAGAACAGGAATTTTTAAGGTGTATGGACGAATCTTATAAAGGAGAATACACTATCTTGCAAGATAGGACGGACAGTAAGTTTCATCTTGTAATTGCACGTAAGTACATAAACTTTGACTTGTATGATATCAAAAATATGTTAAGGGGGTGATTGTTATGTTGAAAGATGTAGTCATTCGATATGATGGTCAGCCTCTTTCTAATTTAAAACAGCTGGTATATTGTAAGGACTGTAAGTATCGAAGGGACGCGCACTATGAAGAAAAGGGTGAGCCCGAATACATTAAATCCGTATGTGAGCATAGAGCAGGATTGAAAAAGGGGTATAGAGTAAATCCTTATGATTTTTGTAGCCGTGGTGAAGTCGGTGTATATGAAAGTGAGGAGGAATGACTTTGTATAAGTTAGTTCACCCTACAACAAAGAAAGAAGTTAAAGGGGTAGAAGGGGTAAGGGACAATATAGTATTTAATAAAGAAATAGCAGATTATTTATTAAATTCTAAAGGTTGTTTTAAACATTTTACAGATACTTTTGAGTTCACAAATTATTTCAGTTCTTATTTGTTTCAAGATGTAGATTCTAATATCGCTATTAAAGAAGCAAATTTAATTATAGATGGGTTTGGGTGGGCAGGTAGTTATGAAGTTGGGGAGTTTGATGTTTTAACCGAAAATACTGTAGCAATAGATATTAAGGAAACAGAAAAACTCAATTCAGAGATGGTGTATAACCCTAAAGTCAAACATAAAAAGGTAAAAGGGGTAAAGTTAGTAGTACCGACAGACGGTGGGGGTGTATTTAAAGAATTTTTTGTACCTTATAAAGTAAAGGGTATTGTGAAAAGTAAAAAGGTGAATGGGTTTGTATTACATTTTAATGAGTCTGGGGATAAGGATTTATTTAAGCTAGGTAGGAAAACAAAAAGAGAAAATTTGATTGATTCAGCTTTAACTTGTATTATTTTGTATTGTGAAGCGCAAAGGGTTGCATTGAAAGAAAAAGAGAGGGTTGAAAGAGAAAGTAGGTTAAATCTTAAAAAGAGAAAATCAAATAAACCTAAACAAAATGAAGATGGAACATATACTGTAAATTTGGATAAGAATGTACAGTTTATCTATGAAAAGTCAGATGTACATTATGAGTTTGTAAGACATTGTGAAGCCTGGAATGTGAGAGGTCATTATCGTCATTATAGAAGTGGTAAGATTGGTTTTGTAAAACCTTATGTAAAGGGTAAAGGTAGATTAAATCAGAAAAATTATGTGGTATAGGGGGAAATAAATATGTCAGATATTTGTGATTCTTGTATTCATGAACATGTTTGTGGGTACACTAAAACATATGAAAAAGGTACGATTAGAAGTTGTATTGATTATATGAGAGGTGTAAAGGTAGTAATACCTAAAGAAGCCTTTAAAGATGGTCATTGTAAACCTTTAAATGATGTAGTGGTGTATGTTTCAGATATTGATTTAACAATGGTGTAAAGGAGTACTGAGATGGTACATAAAGGGTATGAAGAAGCAACGATTGAAGGAGTAATTTATAATGATGGAAAAGTAGATGTAGAGTTAAATCTTTCTCATGTGTATAAGGGAAATAGACTTGAAATAAGAAAAATAAGAGAAGGTAAAAAGTTATGGGAATGCTTTGGTAGGTTTTCTTACAGGTTTTTAGTGAATTCAAATTTAACTTGTAGTCAAGTAGTAGACTTACAAGATATTTTACAGTTAAGATTGAAAAGGGTTTTTAAAGAGAATGATATATCTCCTGAATGTATTGTAGATAGATATACAAATGGACGTGAGGGGTTTAAAGTGAATGGATGGAACGTATCAAAGTCTGAAAAAGAAACTGTAATTTGGTTATCAACCGATAAAGCAGTTGGTGTATTCAAGAAAGCAGTTGAAGAGTTTATTACAAAAGGGTGGGTACAGTTGGATAGTTAGTGTGTAATATTGTGTATAAAAGGGGAAACATAATGACAACATGGAAAGAAATCCGTGATGAAGTGGCAGAAATGCTTGCAGATGGAAAACCATTGGAAGATGTAATTTCAAAATTGGAAAAAAGAAAAAACGAGATGGCAAAAGTAGAACTTATAGAAGCAATAGACGAGATAAAAAAATTGAAACCAATGACCAACGAAGAGTGGCTTGCGACATTATCAACAGGAGAAAAAGCAGAAGTTTTAAATGATTTATATTGGGAATTTGACTACAAAGCAAGATTATATTATAACTTTGAGCCTACAAAAAAATCGTTTGAGAAGTGGTTAAGACAACCACACACAGAAAAGGAGTAGGAGTAAAACTATGGGAGAAGATAATGGAGTTTTATTAAAAGATAAAGAACTTGAAGAAATGACATATGAAGAATTAGAAGAACGGCAAAAGCGTTTGGTAGATTTACTTAAAAGTTATAAATTTGCTTTGGCTAATACAATAGTAGAGTATGAAACACAAAAAAACACTTATATTGACTGCATAAATGAAACAGGACAAGAGTTAATTAAAGTACAAGACCTTTTTTGGTCAAAACAAATAAAACAACCACACACCAACAAGGAGAGGTAAAAATGATACGATTTATTGCCGCATTTTGCGGATTATTCGCTCTCCAGCTTTCACTTGAGCAAAGCATAATTAGTCCACCAAAAGCAGTTGTTTTAGGGTATATTCTTGGATTCTTTATTGGGTTTTTCAAGTAGAGGTGATAACATGAAAAAATGGACAACTTATAAACGTAGGCTGTTAGAGTTACAAGATACACTTAATAGAAATCCTATCCAAGACGCTTTTATTGCGTTGGCAATAGAAATCCTGCTTGCGTTATTGGAAGATAAAATCGAAAAAACAGCGGTTTGTGTTGGTGAGGAGTAGCTATGGAATTAATTTTTAAATTGATTGGTAACCTGTTAGAATTCCTTGATTATGCCGTTCCGGTTGTTGCGATGTTCCTTTATCGGTTATTTGTGTTGATATTGCTATATTCAATAACGCAACAATTAAATGAGATTATTGGAGTATTAAATGGTGGCTAAAGGAGAAGCAGGGATAATGGGTATGGAATCATTCGATTATAACAAAACACTTGTTAGCATCAAACGAGTTGACGAATTACATTCCCCAACCGGAAAACACAAGGGATTCATTTTAGAATTCGATGGAAACATTGAAGAAAAACTGGAAAATTATCATTACTTTGGAATTCGTATTTCAAATTGTGAAATGTGGTGTTCTGAACAAAGTCTATTAGGACAATGGTTAACCAAAAATTTAGCAATACTTTATGTAAATCTATCCTCTGATGTTTATAATAATGAGGTGGAAGACAACCTATAAAAAGGAAAACAATAAAATGTTAAAAAATTTGCAAAAAATAACAAATGAAGAGTGGTTCTGTCAGTTACCGACAGAAGAAAAGGCAAGGTGGTTATATGACCACTATGTTAATGCAAGGGCAGAAGAGTTTTATGGCAGACAAGAAAAAACATTATCTGAGTATCAGAAATGGTTAGTTAGTGTACATAGTGGAATAGATGGAACGAAGATTGATTAAAGGTGGTACATAAAGAATGAAACAAGTAAAACCTTGTCCGTTTGAATGTAATGCAAACGATTGTAAAGATTGTGGTGCTTATACTTATAGCCATCATACACAAACAAATGAAGAATGGTTAAATAATTTGCCAACAGAAGAAAAAGCGAAAAGAATAATCAATATTGCGATTAATTCTAATTGCGACTACAAAACAATAGTAAAGTGGCTAAAGGAGAAACATAGGGATGACTGAAAATAGTAAAGAAGGGTATAAGGGGTGATGGTAATGCTGGATACAAGTAAAGTGCATGAGGTAAATGGAGAACAGTTAATATTGTCAGACTTTTTGGGGGTATCGGTTCCTAATACAGAAAAACAAAAGTTTAAATGGGAATTAATTGAAAAAGAAAAGTCAACAGGTAAAGAAGAGTTTTTAATGGGTTTTAGTTCACGTAGTACGGCAGAGTACATGTTAAATAGAAGGGTTGTTTTGAGAACTATTTTTAGTGGTAAGGATAAGTACGATATTTTTATCAGAGAGTGTAAACCATGAATGAACATAAAGTAGTAAGAATGTATTTTGATGGTATTCAAAAGTATTGTGCAAAACATTCACCTTGTGATAGTGGTAAGTGTGTTTTCTATGATACATTAAGTGAAAAATGCTTAATCAACTACCCTTTTGGTGGGGAACAGATGAAAATGCCGAAAATAGATTATAATTTAAAACGTATGCAGGGGTGATTAGTATGTTTATTATTTTACACGATTCACCAGATGGTGACGAAGTTTTAATCAATGTCAAAAATATTCAAGCCGTAAATAAAAACAAAATTTATTTAACGTTTGGGGACTATACTGTAATGGAGTCCTATGAGGAAATTAAACAGAAGATTAAAGATTCTGCAAGGTATAGTACTATGGGTGCAAATATGTGTTAAAGGGGAAACAAGCATGATAATGTATAACACTACTACTGAAATTAATTTTGAAGATGTTTTAACTGCCTTAAAAGATAATCAAGATAAACTAACAGACTATCAGAAAATAAGGTTTTTAATGGCATTGGATAGATATAAGAGAAGTAGAGATGAGATACTGGATGTTTTTAATATGATGGTAAAAACTTGGAGTGAGGAGGAACAAGAAAAGTATGAATGCGTTGGATGTGAGAGAGGAATCTGTAAAAATAGAAAATATAAATGATGTAGTAAACGAGTTATACAGGGTAAAAGAAGTTTTATATACTGCCAGTAATATAAAACTGTCCTCATCACAAAAAGTAAATGATAAGTTCAATAACATGAAAGAAGAGATAGACGATTTTATAAAAGAAATTTTGTCAGAAGAAGCATTAAACAGTAAACCTAAAGTAACCTGTAAAGATTGTAAATACAGTGTAATAGAAGTTGGTAAAACAAAGAAAATTAGAAGATGTGGGTTGTTTCAAGCAATTAGCTGTACCGTAGGTGGGGGTATTTATGTAAAAGACTGGAGTTTTTGTAGCTGGGGTGAGCCTGCCAATGAAGAATAGAAACCTAATATTTGAAATTGCAAAGATGTTACAGACAAGGTTATATGAGGGATTTTATATTTGTTATAATGGAATTGTATTAAATGATATTTACCGTATTACAGAAGATGGGTTACAAATGTATATAAGTAATTCTGATGGTGATAAGTGGGTATCTTGTGAAAGTAATATGTTAGAAAAGATTTTAATTGGTGAAGCATATATTTACGGGTATGTTAAATATTAGTGTTATACGTACGTGTTTAGGGGTGGTTAATTATGGAAAATAAAGGTTTTAATGGTACAAAGTCAGAACATGATAAAGTGAGAAAAGCCTTTATTATATTACATAAATACTGTATAAGTAGGGAAACTGATTGTAGTGATTGTTGTTTCTTTATACCTAAAAAATATGGTTGTAAGTGTATAGCAGAGGATTTTGGGGAAGATTATATTGTAAAAGATGAAAAAGAAGTTTTTAATAATCTGAAAGACAGATGTAAAAAGTTAAATAAGAAAATGAGACAAGTAAAAATACATAAAACTGTGTATAAAGCTGTTGATACTGTGGATAAGTAAGGAAAGTATATGACAAACGCAAAACCTTATAGAGACTTTATGTTATTCAATAAAAGAAAAGCAAGAAAATCTTATACTTGCAAATTATGTAAGAAAACAATTCAAACTAAAGAAACCTATTATCGTTCTTATGGAAAAGACGAAGATGGTTATTTTTATGATGATATTTATTGTGAGACTTGTGGTGGAATATATGAAGTAAATCATGTAGACATTTAGTATTGTGGGTAAGTGAAGATGTTTGAGAATGGGGATTTAGAAAATTCTTTAAATAGTTTTCTTGGTAAAGTAAAACAAATGGAAGATGAAATGTTACAGTTAAGGTCAACGAATATTATGTTAAGTTTTGAGATTTCTAATCTTAAAGAAGAAAATGAAATGCTAAAACAAAGATTAGAGATGGAGTCTTTTAGAAATGTATGAAAAAATAAAAAGAAAATATCCTTATAGAGTAAAACAGGTTTTACAAAGTGTAGAACAGAAATTGCATAGAAAACTTAATGGAAGGGATAAGTTATTATTACAGTTACATTATTTAAAGGATGGGGAAAATATTATTTTATGTGAAGTTGATAGTCATGATAATTTGGTAGAACAAGATTTAAAAAACAATAAAACAGGGGAAGAAGTTACAAAAGAGGTATTAGAAAAACTGAAAGAAATTTTCAAAGATTATGTTTTTAAAGACTCTGAGGGGTAAGTGGTATGGAAGGTACGATTACTGAAAAACAGTTTAGAGAAACTTATTTAAAAGATTATGAATATGTAGCTGTAGATACTAAAAAGCTATTTAATCGTAGTTATTTTGATGGAGAGGATTTACCTGAAAATTATGAAATAGTGGTCACTGTTTTTAGGTGCCAGGATAAAGAAAAACATTATTGGAATGTATTGTTAATCGAAATTAAAAAAGATGGTCAACCTTATATGTCTTTTGGAAGAGATTATTCTGATATAGACGAAGACCAAATAAAGTATGTAAAACAGCGTGGGGACGATGGTGTATTAAGGGAATTTTTAATCACGACTTCACAATACATGCATACAACCATTATTAATCTAACAGATAAAACAATGAAGTCATATGCAATAGGGGACGCTGAAAAGGGTTATGCCTTTTGTCCTATCAAGTTTGATTTCTTTAGTTATGATTTAGATGGAAGGGATAGAAATGAGTTAAGAATTTATGGCTGTTACTGGGCAGCACCTTATGGGACTCATACGATAAAAGATATAGATTTTACAAAAGATTTAACGGAAAAGTTTAATAATACAGAGTATGAGTGGGAAGATTGTGATGAGTATGAAGATGTAGAGGTTGAAGAAATTGGAGAGGGGGAATAGAAATGGTTTTATGTCAAAGATGCAAGGGTAGGGGAATGATTTCTATGGGTGAAGGTGCTAAGGGGATTGTAAGATGTCCTGTATGTATGGGTAAGGGAAAATTAGATATAGAACCAAAGAATTACGCCGAGCTGATTCGTAGTATGGACGATAATGATTTGGCACAATTCCTTACAAAGTTGTGTGTGGTATACCGTAATGTAGAAGGTATTGAGAATGTAGGGGACGCAGCTGTAGAAGCAATGTCAAAAGAGGTTTATGATTATATTATTGTTTCAAGTAAGTTGAAAGATTGGTTAAAGTCTGAAATAAAATCAACTATTGAATAGAAAGAGGTATTCTATGTTAAGTTATAAAGAGACTTTTGCCGTTGTATTACTAATTTTTGTAGGTTTTTGTTATTATTTGTATGTACAGTGGAAGTGGATTCATGTAAATAAGAAAAAGTTAAAAGAGATTGAAAGATTGTACAGAGAGCAAAAACAGTATACCCAAGAAATGAAACAAATGTTAGAAGAAGAGCTTGGGATGAATAAAGGGGAATTAGATTTACATTAAGTTGTCAGTGTAGAGAAGGTTATTATGAAAGATAATAAGTTAGTAAATAATAAAGAACCATATTTTAAAAACCTTGTAAGGTTTGGTGATTTGTGGTTAGATTATGTTTTGTTTGGGTTTGAACAAGAACCTTTATTGTTTATTTGTAGAGATGCAGAAAATAAGTTATATTTCTGTCATTGTTATCAAATGATTTATGTTCAGAAATGGTATATTACACCTATTAGTTTATATCGTTTAATGGATTTAATAGAGAAAAAACAAGACGTTTATTCTGTTTTCTTGTTTGCCGATACTATCATAAGGGTAGAGTTAGAGCCTGGTGGGGAAGAAACCAGTGTGGTAACAAATTTTGATGATGAAGAAAAAGTATTAGATATGATAAAGAAAGACGTATTCTTGGAAACAGATGTAAAATGTGCCATGATGTATGTTGATTATATTAAAAGTAA
>Ga0326513_10000077_pt1 | contig 71547 bp, 58 predicted proteins | sample 2_2465_0518_D_FD_203654 | JGI IMG/M metagenome (GOLD analysis project Ga0326513, IMG submission 203654) | Bovine rumen microbial communities from UC Davis, California, United States - 2_2465_0518 | ecosystem: Host-associated > Mammals > Digestive system > Stomach > Rumen | place: USA...
AAAAGCGCTGATTTTCTCAGATTTTTGTTGTACCTTTGCCATGTCATTGATGATTTTGCTTGTCTTGATTTGCAGCACTAAGGTAAGTGAAAAATCTGACATGGCCAAATCCTGAGCCGCTCGGCTCTGCCGCTTGCCACAGCAAGAACTTTTTGTTGCTCAGGTACTTATAAAGAAAGTTAAATTAAAGTGCTGCGGAATTTAGGATATATTACAAAAGCTTTTACTATGAAAAAGATTTTTGTTACATTGTGCATAGCCTTGCTTGGCATCGGCGCACAGGCACAGGATTTCAAACACGAAGTTGGTGTTTACTATGGTGTAGGGTCTGCATCTGATGTTTTTTCATTCATCACGAGTGTGTATTCAGCCGCCGCAGGCGACCAGAGTTCGTTCTGGGGTCCTATAGGCGTGGAGTACTATTACCATGTCACACCCGTCATAGGATTAGGTGCAGTGGCTGCTTATACCAGTTGTAAGGCTGAGGACGAGAAGACCCGCAAGGATGACCTGACCGAGACCTTTATCACGGTGATGCCATCGGTGAAGTTCAACTGGCTTCGCAAGAAGAACTTCGGCATGTATTCAGCCCTCTCTGCCGGTGTGATGTTCTGCTCAATTACTTGTAATGACAACGCAAAGGCCAATGATCCTGACGCTAAAGACGAGCATTTGGCTACGTTTATGTTCCAGGCCACAGCTTTGGGCGCTGAGTTCGGCGGTGAGCAGTTCCGCGGATTCGTCGAGGCAGGTGTTGGTGAAAAGGGTCTGCTTTGCGCCGGCCTGAGATATAAGTTCTAATTTATTAACAACCTAAATATTCAAGACAATGAAAAAGTATTTTTTGATGGCTGCAGTTGCCTTGATGACTGCCATGAGTGTCAATGCACAGGGACGTTTTGAACCGGGTACATTCTCCATCCAGCCCCGCGTAGGATGCACAGGAGCAACGATTACCAATATGCCAAGTGTGAGAATACCAGGCATCGGTAAAATAGAACACGAAGCGACTGGCGGTTTCTTTGTCGGTGCCGATGCTGCCTATCAGGTAAACAACTGGTTTGAGGTAGCTGCAGGTGTCAACTGGGCTCAGGCTGGCAGTGGCTGGAAGGATACTGACCTCAATGTGTTGGGTGAGACGATGAAAGTCAAAGACCTGAAGATTGGAACCAGTTACATCAATGTTCCTGTTACTGCTAATGTCTATATATTGGAAGGCTTTGCCCTGAAGACAGGCGTGCAGTTCGGCTTCCTGACGAGTGCCAAAATAAAAGGCGAATTTTCTGCTGCTGGATTGACAGAGAAATTGGACGAGAGTTGCAAGGATGATTTCAATAAGTTTGACCTTTCTATCCCCGTGGGCCTGAGTTATGAGTTCAGTAACCATATTGTGCTCGATGCTCGCTACAACATCGGCCTGACCAAGGTGAACAAGGAGACAGATCCTGACTACAAGGATGGCCGCAATCTTTCCTTTGTCATCACCATCGGCTATAAGTTTGGTCTTTAAAAGAAACATATTACCTAAAGATATTTCATATCATCTCTGAATAAGTTTCACTTTTAAAACAATAACAACAATGAAAAAGGCATTCGTTTGCGCTTTGAGCATCGGCGCCATGATGATGCTCCAGTCATGCTTCGTACAGGAAGTAAGTGTTGGTATGAGCAAGGAGGAGCCTGCTACACAGGTGGCCAAGGTGAAGAACCACTATTTCCTCTGGGGACTGGTTCAGCCCAAACAGGAAGAGGCTAAGAACTACGTGAAGAACGACAAGCAGTTCCGTCTGCAAACCAAGACGACTTTCTGGGATGGTTTCCTGCAGGGCATCACCTACGGCATCTACACGCCCACCACGACGTACTATTACGAGCCTGCCAAATAACTCTCTCTCAATGCAATGACGGCGAATAATGCCATTCCTATTTGAGCATACTGTGCGGCGGCGAGCCGTCTGAAAGAAGAAGCCGCCGCACACTTTTTTGAAGTAATCATTCATAAACCAGTCACTGGGTGTCGCAATTCTTTAACGATGGCACGCCCGTCAGCATCAACTTGGGCGATAGTATGCTGAAGAGTTCTCTGTAGAACGATCGTCTGACGAAAATTAACTATGAGATGGAGCATCCCCTACAACATCCTCATCGACCCTCAGGGTAAGATGATCGACCGCAGACTTCGCAGCAAGGCCCTTCACACCAGGCTGGAACAACTTATAGGAGAAAAAGAAAAACTTTTCCCCATAGTTGCATGAGTATGGAAAATTTTTAGTACTTTTGCACTTGAATATTGTTTTTGAATAATGAAACAATCCAAATTATGGATGCTTGTCGCCATCCTCTTCATCTGCGGCACTGGCACCGCTAAGGCACAGTACCCCGATCCGTTCCTCACCGACGAGACAAGGCCCAACGGCATCTTCTTCCTGCCCGGTCCATGCGAAAATGCAAATGACTCCATCGAGGGACGTTTCTACAACGACTGGTGGTACTACCAGTGGGGCAAAAGCGTGCGTGATGACTACGCCGTGAGGGACGATGGTGTCGAACTGCTGAGCGATGAGGGAGAAGGCGTGTTCAACGACATTATCGGGCTGGAATTAGGCGAAAAGGCTACAGAGATTCTGTACCTCGCACAGGCCGCCACCACTGACGTACACGTTGCCACCAAGATGTTGAAGAACTACTTCCAGTACGCACGACCCTTCACCTTTTTCGGAGAACATTCCATCAGTCCCGACAGGGATGAGGAGCCGGCCCGGAAGTGGGGCTATCCTTCCGGTCATGCCGCCCGAGGGTGGATGTTCGCATACGTGCTCTCACAGGTTGCGCCCGACCGAGCCAACGCCCTGGCACAGCGTGCCCACGCCTATGCCATGAACCGAGTAATCGGTGGCCACCACTGGAAAAGTGACATCGAAGCCGGACAGATGCTTGCCGCCGTCGTCTTTGCCTCCGTATCGGCCTCTGACGCCTACCAGAAGCAACTGAAAAAGGCCCGCAAGGAATACAAGCGTATCAAGCGACAGAAGGGCGTTCAAAACGACAGCGCCCGCTCACATACCATCGGTCAACGTTACGACCACTTAGGACAATGCCTCAAATCCCTCCCTTGACACCTGCATCACCGATGCCTTCGTCCAGCCATACGCTGAAGGCGAGAACAGCGAGAGGACAGACAATGAAAATGAAGCAGAAACAAAAGTGCACTATGGATTAGGGATGAATACGAAATCAGTTAATCATAAACAAAAGTGATTAATTAAAACCAAAAAAAAATGAAAACGTATTTACTCGTAATGATGATGGCAATGCCCCTGATGGGCTACGCCCAGAAAGTGTGGAACTACGATGGCTACACCGTAACCAAGGTTTCCAACCCCGACCGAGGCGAGCGCGAGGCCGACGGACTCACCTCCGGCGGAGACCGCGAGAACAGCTACACCTGGCGCCTGGCCGGACGCGGCGACGAGATTTACATCGCCACCTCGCGCAATATTGCCAGCGCACTGGTCAATATGTATGGTTCTCAGATTTCTGCTGCTTCCGGCATGTCGACGGACATCTTCTGGTCCTTGATTGACGTCATCTTCAATGGCGACATCTATCGCAACGATGACAACGAGGGTGCCAACATCATCTCCTACAACCGAAAGACGGGCGAGTTCAAGACTCTGTGGACCGGCGGGACTGGGGAGTACCAGCGTATGGCCGTTACCTTCGGCGACAATGTCTATTTCGGCTCCTACTCTGCCGACCAAAGCATTGAGCAGTACATCCTGAAACTCGACCAAGAAGGAAACTTCACCAAGGTCTATACCACCACTGGCACAACAGCCATGCGCGCCAACTGCGAGTACGACGGCCACCTGTTCTTTGCCAGTGCTGATGCCCGCACCGTAGTGGCCGAGGGCGATGCGGAGCCTCTTGTCAAGATGGCTGTCATCCGCAAGAGCAACGAGGACGACACACAGTGGGACCTCGTCGCCGACTACCGCGACTTCGGCCACATACCCTACGACCCCATCCAGAAAAGTTGGGCGGGTGCACCCTTCTGGGAGCTCGCCTCGCACGCTGGCTACATCTACGCCACCGCTCCCAGCACGGCTGGCTTTGTCATCTTTAAAGGACGCCCCGCACAGGGCGGTGAGAGCGCCAACGAGTACGGATGGCACTGGGAAGAGGTGGCTGGACTCAACAACGGCATCAACAACCCCGGCCTGAGCGACGTGGAGGGCGGAGAGCCCGGCACCATGCGCTCCCTCATCGGCTCCGTCTATGAGTTCCAGGGCGAGCTTTATGCCTACAACTTCGACCACGCCTTCGCCGGCGTCGCACAGAGCCTTGTCGGTATGCTGCAGCAAACGACGGGTGCAAGCGTCAAGGCCAGCGACTACTTAGGCTATATGTACAACACGCTGCACAACCCTCAGAAGGTGTGGAAGCTGAATGATGCCACGGGCAAGTTTGAGGAGCTGACCGCCTTCACCAAGCTCATGGAGGGCACCACCAACGAGTATATCTGGCGCTTGGGCGAGCACAACGGCAAGCTCTATGTGGCCACCATGGATGCAGGCATCGGCTATGGCTACATGACGCAGCTCACCAACGGCAGCTTCTTCAAGATGTCGAAAGAGGAGAGAATCTCCAAGACAAAATACCTTACAAACGTCATCAAGCTGCTGGCATTGGCCAAGGGCAACGAGAAGGCTGACGAGCTGCGCACGAAGCTGGAACAGCTCAAGGAACTGCTGGGGCAGTATGTGGAGACCGACCAGGCCGACGATGAGAGCATAGAGCTGATTATCGACATACAGGGACTGACCCAGGAAATACGTACACTCATCACCAGCTATTTGCAAGAGCAGACCAGCCAGCACACAGCAGCCCTCGCCGCCATCCTGGCACAGGCACTTGAAAACGCACAGACTATCAGCATAGAAAAACTGCAGGCCATCCTGGCACTGCTGACCCAGCTCGACTTTGGCAACATCGTTGAGAAGTGGATTCAGTTCAGGGAACTGATGATTTCCAATCCTGAGGAGGCACACGCAGTATTCACCGAGCAGGTGAAGCAGATGCTGGAACAGCTCTACGGAAAGGTGCAGAGTGCCGCTGCCGACCTCTACGACCGCATCGATGGCAAAGGCTTTGAGATGTACGCCTTCATCAACCATACCGTCAGGACCAACGAGTGGGGCTTCGACCTGCTGTGCACAGCAGATGGCGGACAGACCTTCGAGGTCATCACCCGCACAGGCTTCGACGACAAGTACAACTACGGATGCCCGTCGTTCCTCAGCACTGAGGAGGGACTCTACTTCGGCACCTGCAATCCCTTCTACGGCGGACAGCTCTACCTCCTGACCGATGATGACAGTAAAGCCAAAGGAATAACCGAGGTCAAGAGCCATCAGGCTGCAAGTAGCAGCACCACTGCCTACTACACGCTGAGTGGCCTGCCCGTTGAGGGCACTCCTGCACGTCCCGGTCTCTATATCAAGGATGGGCGCAAGGTCGCTAAACAGTAGGTGAAATGTGGGCAATATGCATAATCACAATTCAAGGTAACAATGAGCAGGATTATAACAATGGTTGCAGTCGCCATGATGACTGCAGTGAGCGCACATGCTCAGGAAAAAGAAGTTGTAAACGCGTATTTCACTCAGGATGAGATGCCCGACATGATGGTGTTTCTGCCAGGGCCGCCCGACAGCACGTCGGTAGCGTTTATGAACGATGTGGCCCGCTACTACTGGGGCAAGGAGATGCGCAAGGATCCGGAGCGTGCCGCCCAGGCCACCCGCGATGCCGTCTATGGTCTGGAAACCATTCTCACTGAGTTTGAAGAAGCCTTCGGCATGAAGATAACCAAGGAGGACACGCCCGAAATCTATAAGGTGCTGCTCGAAGGCACGGCCACGTGTGACAGCATCTGCACCAGGCCCAAGCGTGAGTACATGCGCCGTCGTCCCTTCATGGTGTTCAACGAGCCGACGCTCTACCCAGAAGACGAGCCGGCACTGCGGCTGAACGGCTCCTACCCCTCCGGCCACACCCTGCTGGGCTGGAGCTCCGCCCTGCTGATGATGGAAATCAACCCTGACCGTGCCACTGAAATCCTTGCCCGTGGCTACCGCTACGGCGAAAACCGTCTGGTGGTGGGTGCCCACTGGCAGAGCGACACCGACGCCGCCCGTCTGGCAGCCTCCGCTGCCTACGCCCGTCTGCACACCAGCGAGCGATTCTTAGAGCAGATGAAGAAAGCCCGTGAGGAATACCAGCTGCTGAAGGGCGGGACTACGCCCGTACAGTCTGCCAGCATCGTTCCAATGACAGACGGCCCCGCCTACACCCTGCAAGGCACGCCCGCCACGGCCAGCACCCGTGGCATCGTCATCCAGAACCAGCAAAAAGTCATGATTAAGTAAGAAAAGGACGCAAAAACGGGAAGGAGTTCGGGAGAAGCTCAAAATCGTTAGGAAACATGAACAAGACAAGACTTTGCTCTCCGCCTGTTTAGTTTGTGACCATTACCGACGTGGTGCCCGACGTGATTCTGGAAATCCGCTACTTCGGTACGTACAACTTTGTGGGTACCCGCATCGACGGCTATGAGGAGCCGACGGCGCTGCTCACAAAGCAGGCTCCCGACAGTCTGAAATCCGTGAGCGACGACGTGAAGGCGCTGGGTTATCGCCTGAAGATCTACGATGCCTACCGTCCTCAGAAGGGCGTGGACCACTTTGTGCGCTGGGCAGAGGACTTTGCCGACACGCTAATGAAGCGCTACTTCTATCCCGACCTCGACAAGAGCGTGCTCTTTCCTTAGGAACACATCTGCCTGAAGAGTGGCCACACACGTGGCAGCACCGTTGACCTGACGTTGTTCGATATGAATACTAAGAAGGATCTCGACATGGGCGGCACCTTCGACTGGTTCGGCCCTGAGAGCCATCCCGACTTCTGCGGTAATCCTGAGACGGGCGAATATAAAGCCCCCCTACTGCCCCCGAGGGGGCTTCATTTGTCGGTTTGCGGGGTATTGTGTCCCCCTCGGGGGACGAAAGGGGGGCTATCACCCCCGAGCAGTTCAAGAACCGCATGATCCTTCGCCAGGCCATGCTCCGTCACGGTTTCAAGCCTTTCGACACTGAGTGGTGGCACTTCACCCTGAAGAATGAGCCCTTCCCTGATACTTACTTCACCATCCCTGTCAAACAATTAAAGCAAGAAATGAGACAGGTAAAACGATGACCGTTGATTTCGACATACTGAAACGAAATGAGCTGAGGGACGGTTTGCGTGACGGCATACCCATTGCGATGGGCTATTTTGCCGTGACGTTCTCGCTTGGCATCATTGCCGCGAGGGCAGGACTGACGGCACCCTTGGGATTCCTAAGCAGTTTCTTCACCCGTGCATCGGCTGGCGAATATGGCACATACACGCTGGTAGCAGTACAAGCTACCTATGTGGAAGTGATAGCGATGTGCTTGGTGGCCAACCTGCGCTATATGCTGATGAGTGCAGCACTGTCGCAGAAGATAGCTCCTGGCACATCGTGGTTCCACCGCATTCTGATGGCTTGCTGCGTGACTGACGAGGTGTTTGGCATTTCTGTTGCCCATCCAGACTATACACCTCCAGCTTATACTTATTCGGCAGCCATGATATCCACGCTGTTTTGGGCATCGGGTTGTGCTGTGGGTATCGTGGCTGGCAGTCTGTTGCCGCAGCCGATGGTGACAGCCCTCAGTATGTCGCTCTACGGTATGTTCCTGGCAATCATTATCCCGCCTGCCCACAAAGACCGTAATGTGCTCTATGCGCTGACAGCCTGTTTCGTGTTGAGTGGTTTGTGTGCAGTTGCACCTATTATCGGAGAGTGGAGTAGCGGTATGCGTACAGTAGTGCTGACGATCGTCATTTCTACAGTGGCCGCTTGGCTTAAACCTATAAAGACTGAACCGATGGAGCAGCAAGAGCCATCAAGTTCGCTTGAATGGTCGAGTCGTGACAGAGGTCAACAAAGTTAAGATGATGGAGCAGCATAGTATTTTCATATATATTCTCCTATCCATCGTTATCACCAATCTGATTCGCGTGACACCGATGATACTGATCAAGGGGCCTATCACAAACCGCTTCGTGCGCAGTTTCCTGTATTACGTGCCATATGTCACGCTGGCTGTGATGGCCTTCCCTGATATGATTCTGGCTACGCCGACTCCATTGCCAGGCATCATTGCGCTGTTGGCAGGCATCGTTGCAGCATGGTTACGTTTGGGACTATTCCCAGTCGCAGCCATCTGTTGCGTCACCGTCTATTTACTGATATAAATGCAAATCTGGAATAAGGGAAATAAATCATAAAACTTTACCTCGCTCCTCGCTGAGCTCGCCATAGAGGTTGTTCAGCCCCTCTAAGAAACATTCTATTATCATTAATAATTAGCAAGTGCTTGTGTTGGTTGACCATTCCCAAACGGAAAGTACCATCCATACAGATTATCCACTTTGGTAGTGCCATGCGATGCCAAATAATTATTCTTCCATTCTTGCCTTAACCTTTTCCCATGCATGTGAATCAAACAGGAAACAGTCTTTCATTGTCTCCATCATCGTCACGAACCGGCTATACGGAATTGTAAAACTCAATTCATTCTTACCAACCCAAGGACGAACCGAAGGGTCAAACAAACCGAGGAAGCAACGGTTGCCTTTCCTTTCATTCTCTACAACAGTCATCGAGACAACGATACTACATCCTGAACCAAACTGCGACACAACTGCATCAGGAGCATTGTTGTCGAAGAATGCCCAGCCGCACAGACCGGAAAGCATATCAGGAGTGGCATAGAACTGTATACCTTCTGTTCCATCGAACGATTCAGCCTTGTCTATCCTAATGAAATTGAGATAGGGTTTCTCCGTCCGTTTCATGCCAAGCCCCTGAAGATAGTCAACTACCATTTCAGGCGTTTTCTTGTATTTCTCCTTCAACGAGACAAAACCAGGCACTCGTTCTGGCATATCAGAGAAGCCCGAGTAGAGTTTGCCACCACCGCAGCCGATGACATCGACACTCAGGCTGACGGGCTGACCCTCCCTTGCCGCTAGCAGTCCCTTGAAGAAACAGCCACCGATTTTTTCCGTTTCGGCTATCGGCTTGTCACTATATCCAAACAGCAATGGCAATGGTGACTTACTGCCAAAAGCTTCTCTGTAGTTCTGAATGAATTCCTTTGTTTCCATCCCCATCTTAGGCAACTTGGGTAGCTGACTAAGAATCTCACTGGTCACCAAATGAAATCCGCGAGACTTGGATTTTAGCGTTATTTCTATTTGCGAAATCATAACAACTTCATAAACTATTCTAATTCTAAGGTGCAAATTTACAAAATCTGCTAAAAATTCGATAACTTTGCAAACAAAATGTGCGAAAACAGGCTGCGCCTCGGCAAAATATTGACTATGCAGGAGAGAACGGCTACTCTGTTGAAGTGGTGACAGAAGGAGAACCTAACGACTATTTGCCGATAATGGCAAAAAACGTCTGAGCTTATAAATATGCTTAAAGAAATGTAGCTCCCAACTCCCGTTCTGCCAATTCCTTGATTTTAAGGAGTTCAGCATAGTTGTATTTCTTTTCCATCAACATTTGGAAAAGCTGTGTCGCCACTTCGTTCTGCTTGCCAGTATATAGGTCTGGATGACACTTCTTTTTTAGTATGTCATAAAGACGCTTGGATTTTTCCCATTCATGGGTGATGGCTGCGAAATCTACGTTGGCCGTTTCGCTCATCACCTCTTGTTTGTATTGCTGTTTTTCAGACTTAAAGCCAAACCTCTGGGTAAACCATGACAAGATATTTCCCATACGCGTTTCTATGAATTTAGCAAATTGATTGTCTCCATGTGGTCTGCCAATTTCCATTTGCAGCCATATGTTGCGTTCTCACCATGTATTTCCAGCGTGTCCCATCCCAACACAACCAATCGCCTCACTAGCTGTTCGTTACTGAGGATGGTGTTGCCAATAAATATCATTTCGTCTTTTGTCAATAGCCTACCCGTGAAGATTTTGATGCGGAAGCCAGAATACATCCATCTTGAAAAGGCATGCTTATAAGAGGGGTCACCACGCGAAATGCTTGCTTCGAGCATGGCAGGAGCTTCGCCTAACACAAAAGCCTCGCGTGCCGACTCATTGAAACTGCGCACCAGTCTGTTGCGTTCACTACGGTCTCTGAACCAACTGATTATCTTATTCCAAGTGTTTGCAAACATAGAACTAAGGAGATTATAGCATCAAATAAACGGAAATGGAGATGATTGTTGTTAAAATAAGGGAAATAAGACATCCTATAAAGATCTCCTCATCTTCCCAAAAACTATTAGTATTCTGCTTATTAGTTTTTTCTTCAAATTTTTGAATCAACTTTTTGGCTTTTTCTTCAATATCCTCCAAAGCAAACACATTGTCTGCATTCATCATTACTGCTTGATAGAGTTTGTTGGCCAATTCCAATCGTTCTTTATTGTAGGCCTCGCCCGTATAATTCTTCGGATTGCAGGCCTTAGTAAGCTTTTCGTAAAGTAGCTCAGTAGAGAACTTAACACCCAGTTCCTCAATAGCCCGCAAGCGTAGTTCTTTTTGCTTTCTGTCATCATAAACATCGGTTTTCAAGACCTCTGAATAAAGTTCGTTAGCTTTTGAGACTTTCACTGGCTCGTAAGGATTCATGAAGTTCTCAGGGGCGCATCTTGCTTTCAACTCCTCATATAGACTTTGAAAGCTGCCTCGTATGGGCTGCTTGAATAGTGAAGATGACTGCTCTGCACGCGCCGTCTCGTCCTTACCTATTTCCTCAAAACTGATGTTTTTTTCTTGCATGGTTGCTAACAATGAATTTATTCAGCAACTAGTGCGGTCAGTTGCTGAGTAACTTGCCCGATAGTTTGACACTCGATAATAGGCAAGTCAGTGGAGGAACGGCGGCGAGGCAGGAAACGGCCAAGCGTCACGGCAGAGAGCATCTTTTCCACGAAAGGCTCTATGTTGATGATTTCCACTCGTCTGGGGCCATGAGTCAGGTTGTACAGCTCGTCTGCGGCTGAACGGGAAATCTGCTCTATGCCACGCATGTCGAGCAGATATTCGTCCTCTACATTCATTGATGCAGAAAGTCGCTCCACCATCTGGCGGGTATGCAATTCCTTCCCGTATTTCTCCATCATATTGATAACCTGTTTCATCGTTCAGCTAATGTATTTGTAAAAATCAAACTCAGCGGGCACATGGGCGGGAAATCTCACAATGACCATTGTACCCTTAAAATCAATCTCTTTCGGCAGCGAAAGCACCTCTTTCTTTCCTTCAAATTGTATCAAGAGCGCATTGCCAGAGAAGACGGCAAACTCGCCTTTCAGACCTTCGACCACCATTCGCATATTGGAGGATATGCCGTAACCACGGTTCTCTGTTTCTGGCAGGTTCTTCACCGAATATCCGTTCTGGGCAAGATTCAAAGCCTGTGCATCGCTATCGCCTAATTGTTCAAGATGCTTTTGTGCAGCTACGTAACTTCCATAAATAGTGATGCCCTCGTCGGCTACGGCAATTTCTATGGAATCAGAAGCCGAGTTGTAATCAACAAAAGCATAACCATCATCCGCTTGTGCATGTTGCTGTATGTTGCAAATGAATTCGTCAAGCAGATAAGTGATAGGACTAATAAGAGCTGTGATGTCGTTCGGCACAAGCGATTGCAAACGGGCTTTCAGATGCCTGATAGCATCGCTCGTGGCATCATCGTCCAGCATGAACTTATACACAGGTAACGGCATCTCCTCAGAACAACTTAAGTTGTTGTAGATGAAATAAAGAGCTTGCAGAAAGTTACTCCCATTGACAGGCTGTTGCTCATCGGATATACACGAAAGCAAGTCAGACAAAATATTGCCCAACGAATAATCTGATGCCGTCTTTGCTCTCGTTTCTGACATGACAATGCTTGTTTTTTTCCTTGTTTAATAAGCGGAGTGCGTTTTGTGCGACAAAAATATAAATAATTTTACAAACTCACAAACTTTTCGACAAGAATTAGCTTGATTGCCAGAAAAAGTTGTTATGACAACTACTCAGTTCACCACGCTGGCCCCAGCGAGCGAAACCGGAAATAACAAGTTTGTTATATAGGAGCACTCCTTTTGATGATTGTTACCGTTGGAGAGAAGGCGGCACTGGCAAGGAAAAAGGCACGGGCAAGCAGGGTGAAAGGCCGAACCTTCGTGGGAGAAAGGCCGTGCCTCTCCAGTTTGCAGCGGGCGGGGAAAACATTTGCAGCGGCCGCTGTAATTATCCTCAGCGTGCGTTGCGAACCTATTTTTTATGCTTCAGGTTAGTCTCTAAGGAACACTTAGCGCCAGGTGCTGCCCTCCTGATAGCATCGCAGGCTGGGATTGTCGCCTTGACAGAAACTGTCAAGGTAGCGCTTGGCTGATCTGTACTTCAGCCTACTGGCCCATACGAAATTGCTGATGGTGATATAGCCGTTGACCGTGCTGCGGCGCAGAGCCGTTTCCATCGCCTAGGGGTCGTACATCTGCTGTTGCCCACACGTCCTTTCTTGCGGTGGAAGCCGTCGCCACTACAGTCGGCATCCAGGACGAACTGCTTGGCAGGGATGAGCTCTATGCCGGCGTACATCACGTCGCGGCCCGTCGCCTTGTCGGGGGCGGTATGGTCTCCAAGCAGCTTCAGCTTGCGAGCCAGTGAGCCGAAGGGTGTCTCCACACGGTGCCCTTGGCGCAGCCACATCGTGGCCACCTCGCTGAATAACTCGAAGAGGCGCTTCATCTCGCCCTTGCTCGTATGGCGGTATTTAGCACAGAAGTCATCGATGTCATCGATGTCGTGCTTGCGCTCTATGACGGGCTGGGCATAGAGCAGGGACTTTCCGTCGTCGCCCATAGTGGGGCGCGGCTGTAGTTCAAAGAGTATTCCACCGGTCTTTCTCGGCATAGCGATTCGGAGTTCTTTTTCAGTTTCAGTTTGCATAATTACGGAAAAATATGGAAGAATCCAATTAATTTCGTAACTTTGCACCATTATTTCTAACATCAAAAAAAATGAAGTGTCGGATATACCTTCAATTACTTAGTTAATAATGAAGCGTCTATATATTGAGCGATTTTACTTGAACAGGGCTGACAACGAGTACCCCATGACGGTGCGTGTCATGCTGCGTATAATAGACAAGGTGGATGAGCAGATGCTCGCTGATGCCTTGACGGCTACGCGGCGGCGATACCCTTATCTCTGTGTCAAACTGGGCGTCGTGCGTGATGCAGAAGGCAGTGAACACTTTGTATATGATGACAATCCACAGCCTTGGGTACTCAGTAACGGTGGGCATCCCGTCTGCCTGTTTGGTGAAGAAGCCAATGAGCATCTGTTGGCTTTCTGTTGGTGGGATGACTGCGTCGCACTGGATTTCTCGCATGTTCTTATCGACGGCGACAGTGCCTATCGTCTGTTGCGCACACTCCTCTACGAGTATTGCCAAAGACGTTATGATAGTGATTTGAGCCGTGAGGGGGTGTGGCTGGCTGGTGATACCATAGACGAAGCGGAATGGACAGACCCTGCCACACTGCCAAGACCTGCGGAGATAAATCCTCTTCCGCTACCAGAACGGCCCAAAGTCATTAATCTCACAACAGAAGCTGTAAGCCCCTTTACAGAACGGAAAGAGGTGGTGCTGATACGAATAGCCGAGCATCAGTTGATGCAGCAGGTACGGGTCTGCAGAGCGACACCAGCTACCTTTATCTCGCTGGCTATGGCACGTGCCATAGCACGGCTCCACCCTGACAGTGCACCATCGGTTCCAACGGTATGTCTGGCAGTTAATCTGAGAAAAGTCATGGGCACTCCTCTGGCTCATCACTCCATGGTAGGCGGTCTGTTTCTCCCATTAGGACAGGAACTGAAGGGGAAAAGCTTCTCTGAGCAGGTGAAAGCCTTTAGGGAGATGGTGACCGAACAGACTTATCCAGACAATCTGCAAGCCTATTTCTGGCAGACACAAGACCGTATGGACATGATGGAGAAACTTCCCACGGTCAATGCCCGTCACCAGGCCTTTGCCCAAGTGAACACGCTGATGGGACAGATGGCTTCCTGTATGCTGAGTTATGTGGGCAAAGCCGAATTAGGAGCTGCCGAGCAATATGTCAAGGAGATGGTAGCCGAGGCCGACACTGCCTATATGATTGTGCTGGAGGCCAGTGCTGCAGGCGGCATGTTTACCATCAGTTTCAGCCATCAGTTTACCAACGATGCTTATCTCAATGCCTTCCTCGATGAACTGCGTGGGCAGAACCTGACCTGTGAGATTGCCGACCGCCATTCGTTGCAGTTGGCGTCAATCGCAGACTATCGAAACAACGTTAGAAGGACTTGATTACAAATGGAGAAGGAACAGATAAAACAGTATTGCCAGCGGTTCTGGCACTGGCAGCAGGCCGTGCCGCACTATGTCAATCGCCACGAGGGCTGCGTGCAGCATTGCCACAACTGCGGCACCGAGTTTGCCGACAACTTCTTTCCGCGCTGCGGCCAGCGTGCCGAGGTGGGACATGTCGGATGGAATTCTATCGAGGACAACATAGCCATCCTTTGGGGAATGGATTCCCGCTCGTTCGTCTACACACTCTTTCAGTTGCTGACGCGCCCTGGCTATCTTGTACGCGACTACATCAGTGGTCGCCGCCATGTGTCGTTTCCACCAGTCAAGATGCTGGTCATCGTGAGTCTTTTTGCTGTTATCTTTGAGTCTGTCTTCCATCTGGAAAACGATGTTGTGCCTATAGAAATCAATATTCTGGAGATAGACAATGTCATCAAATGGTTCAAAGACAATAAGAGCTGGGGCACGCTGTTAATCAATTCCTTCTTTATCCTGCCCACGTGGCTGGTGTTCCGCTTCGCCCTTCGCTATCCACGCCACACGCTGCCAGAGGGATTCTTCCTACAAGTATTTCTGAGCGTGCAGGGACTCCTTTCGCCAGCTCTTCGGCTACGGCTGGTGGGGTACGCTGTGGCGCTGCATCGTCAGTTATCTGACTGCCCTGATGATGTTACTCCCTCTCGTCACGATAGGTATTTTGGTGGGATATTGCGAAGGTCACGTAAATGCGACAATCGGTTTTGGTGACAGAGAGTTTTCTCTCACGGAGGCAGGAACAATTCTTCTTTCCATCTTGATCTTGCTGATGGCCGTCATACTCTTTGTCACCTACCGCATCAACAAGCGCATTTACCGTAATGACAACAACATCAAGGAAAACGTGGCCGAGCGCTTAGCGACGTACAAGGCGAAATAAAAGATTTTGGAAAGATTTGAAAGATTTGACTTTCCCTTTGGCCGTCGAGCTAAACCTTCTCGCGAAGCGACTCCTAAACTACTTAGACAGAAAAGAAACGACAACAATGGTTTAATAATAAAATACATATCAGCAATGAAAAAAATGTATGGATGGATGTTTGCCGCCATCCTGATACTTAGCGGCACAAGTGTGCTGACATCGTGCAGCAAGGGCGACGAGACAACAGTCGTACCCCCGCAGCCGAAGGAGTACTTCACGCTGTGGAACCAGTGCGAGGCGCTGACCGCCCTGCAGGACTACGTCAAGGACGTGACCAACCCTGCTTCGGAGAACTTCATCCGTGAGGAGGACCGCATCGCCACGTTCGACATGGACGGCACGTTTGTCGGCGAACTCTACCCGTCGTATTTTGAGTACAATATGCTGGAGTACCGCGCCCTGGACGATGCCACCTACGAGGCGCCAAAGGACGTGATGGAGACGGCACAGGAGATTCGCGACTTCATGCGCAACGGCAAGAAACTGCCCGACCACTTTGACATGAAGCACGCCTACGCTGCCGCCAAGGCATACAGCGGCATGACGCTGGCCCAGTTTGATGCATACGTCAAGTCATACGCCGCCAAGCCTGCCAACGGCTTTACGGGCATGACCTACGGCGAGAGCTTCTACAAGCCTATGCTCGAGGTGTTCGACTACTTGAAGGACAACGGCTTCACTTATTATGTGGTCAGCGGCTCCGACCGCTTCATCTGCCGTGCGCTGGTGGAAAGCATCGGCATCCCGTCGAACCGTGTCATCGGCATGGACGTGAAACTGCACTCCACCAGCCAGGGCACCGAGGAGGGCGTGAACTACACGATGGGTAAGGAGGAGAACCTCGTGCGCACCGACGAACTCATCATCAAGAACTTGAAGACGAACAAGGTGCTGCAGATCTCGCAGGAGATAGGCAAGGTGCCCGTCCTCTCGTTTGGCAACAGCGGTGGCGACGCAGCCATGCACAACTACGCATTAGGCAACCCGAAGTATAAGACGGCAGCCTTCATGCTGATTGCCGATGACGATGCCCGCGACCATGCAAATCGTGAAAAAGCTCTCAAACTCGGACAGCAGTGGCGCGAGGCTGGCTACCACGTCATCTCCATGCGCGACGACTTCAAGACCATATACGGCGATGGCGTGGTGAAAACCGACTTCACCTTCCCCGTAGATACACGAGCCCTCACTGAGTGACAGGCCGGGCGCACCGTCAGTCAGGCAGATGTTGATGCCTTTGGTGGAATTTGAATAATAATAGGGACAGGTATTGATTGTCGCCCGCTTTTTGCATGTTTAACGGAATAATCGAACTGAATTTCGAAGATTTTTGTGCCTTTACAGCCAAAAGAACAAACAAATGGAAATAGTCGGACAGACACCAGTACAGTCGATACTGTTTTTCATCCTCTACGGCGTGACGGGAGTGGTGCCACTCATTGCGCCCCTCTATCTGCTGCTTCGGCGGGCCAATGCCATCGCGCCGGGCAATACGCCGCCGGTCAGGTTGCGCCGCTGGGCCGCGCCGTCTTCGCACTATACATGGTCTATCCCAGCGACCAGCTCAAACAGATAACCTTTGCCTACGTCCTGTTGCTCAGCATAGCTTTTGCTATCTATATCCCCGACACGCCTGCGGAGGCCACCTGCGCCATCCGCAGGCGTTTTCGGTTTTGTTCTGCTCTCGACTTTTCAATCATGTGCGTCATGAATGTTGTTGCAGCCCAAAATCTCCCGTTCTTATGAAGGAATTCAAGTTTCGGAAGTTTTGAAGTTAAAGAACTTTCGATAGTTCATCTATTTTCCAACAATTGTTATTTTTGCGCTATTTATTTTAAGTATCGCTTGTGAAAAGTCTTTTTTAAAGTATTATTGACTTTGTTTCGTCCATGGAAATACTGCGTTTACTCCCCAATATTTCCATAATGTTATGGAAGTGCTGCGTTCGCTCCTCAATGTTTCCATAAGCTTATGGAAGTGCTACGTTGACTCCTCAACGTTTCCATAAGCTTATGGAAGTGCTACGTTTGCTCCTCAACATTTCCATAAGCTTATGGAAATGCCGCGTTTGCTTCTTAACGTTTCCATAAGCTTATGGAAATGCCGCGTTCACTCCTCAAAGTTTCCATAACGTTATGGAAATACCGCGTTTGCTCCTCAACGTTTCCATAAGCTTATGGAAGTGCTGAGAACGATAATTAGCAACATCTATTTCTTTTACTTCTTATTAAACACTTCATTTAGGTACATTGTACGGGTAATTGTTTGGAAATTGCTGAAAGAATGTCGGTTTTCAGATTATTACATGTACTTTGGCTGCTGTTTTGGTAATCCTACAAATAATAAATGGGTATGATTGGATTTATTGCAGCAGTTCGTACCATGTGATGTACTGCATGTCACTCATCTTCCCCAATATTCTTTCTCTGGCAAGCGTCTCCTATCGTCGCCGAGCGCCTTTATTTTATGCCTATTTGCATTCGCTCGACCTAAAAGGACGCTTTGCTTGCAAAGAATTTTCAAAATCCGTTGTTCTTTACGGGCTTTTTTCGTAACTTTGCACCACAATTATGAAGAGCATCAACAACATAACAAAGATATTATTGCCGCTTTTACTGGGCGGAGCAATACTGTGGTGGATGTATCGCGGCTTTGACTTCCAGCGCATCAATCATGTGCTATGGCATGAAATGAACTGGACGTGGATGTTGCTATCACTACCTTTCGGTGTGCTGGCGCAGGCATTTCGAGGATGGCGATGGCGGCAGACGCTGGAGCCAATCGGCGAACGGCCAAGGACGTCAGTGACACTGAACAGCATCTTCCTAAGCTATGCAGCCTCTTTAGTAGTGCCACGCATCGGCGAATTCATGCGTTGCGGTGTGCTGAAACGATGGGACGGCATTTCGTTTCCAAAGGCATTGGGAACAGTCGTCACAGAGAGAGCCGTTGATACGCTGATTGTCATGGGCTACTCGGGAATCATTCTGTTGGTCGAAATGAGTGCCTTCGGATCATTCTTCCATAAGACAGGTACTTCGCTCGACCGCATACTGAATGGATTCTCCCTGACGGGCTATCTGGTGACGGCTATCTGTGGCGTGGCAGTATTACTGCTTGTCCATCTACTTTTGAAGAAGCTCACATTCTATAACAAGGTGAAGACGACACTCTCTGGCATCTGGGAGGGCGTGCTGTCGCTTCGCGGCATTCACAACTTGCCACTCTATCTCTTCTTCTCCATAGGAATCTGGATAAGCTACTTCCTGCATTTCTACCTCACATACTTCTGCTTTGATTTTACTGAGCATTTAGGATTAGGCTGTGCCTTAGTGTGCTTCGTCGTGGCCAACTTTGCCGTAATCGTACCTACGCCCAACGGGGCCGGCCCTTGGCATTTCGCCATCAAGACGATGCTAATCCTATATGGCGTACAGGACGAGCAGGCTCTCTACTTCGTACTAATCGTACATGCTGTGCAGACTTCCCTTGTTATCCTGATTGGTATGTATGCATGGCTTCACCTTTCGTTTACAAAACATTTAACCCTAAAACCATAACATTATGTCTGACATCAAAAATTTAGCGCCTCAATGCATCTGGCGCAACTTTTACCGACTGACACAGGTGCCACGCCCAAGCGGACACTTAGAGAGAATCCAACAGTTCTTACTCGACTTCGGCAAAGAAGCCGGGGTAGAGGCTTTCAAGGATCCCGCAGGCAACATCGTATTCCGCAAACCCGCCACACCTGGCATGGAGGACCGCAAGGGGATCATCCTCCAAGCCCACATGGACATGGTGCCACAAAAAACACCTGAATCAACACACAACTTTGAGACCGACCCCATCGAACCGTGGATTGACGGAGAGTGGGTGAAAGCCAAAGGCACGACACTTGGAGCCGACAACGGCTTAGGCGTCGCCTCGATTATGGCCATCATGGAGGACAAGACGCTGAAGCACGGCCCCATCGACGCATTGATTACGGCTGACGAGGAGACGGGCATGTATGGTGCCAACGACCTACCCGAGGGCGAGTTGCAAGGTGACATCCTGCTGAACCTCGACTCTGAGACATGGGGTAAGTTTGTGATCGGATCGGCTGGTGGTATCGACGTGACCGCTACACTCGACTACAAAGAGGTGGAGACCGACAAAGATGATGCTGCTGTTCGCGTAACGCTGAAAGGACTGCGCGGAGGACACAGCGGCCTGGAGATACACGAAGGACGAGGCAACGCCAACAAGCTGATGGCTCGTGTCGTACTGAATGCCATTGACGAGCTGGACGGACGTCTCTGCTCATGGCATGGTGGCAATATGCGCAATGCCATTCCCTTCAAGGCAGAAGTAGTACTGACATTACCGAAGGAGAACGTTGCCTTGTTCAAAGAGACGGCCAACGACTGGCTCGAAGCCTTCCGCGACGAATACAAGCAGATAGAAACCGGCATAGAACTGCTCGTTGAAGATGTTGAAACCCCCGCCCTGCAGGTGCCCATCGAGATTCAGGATAATCTTGTTTGTGCTATTCATGCCTGCCACGACGGCGTCATACGCATGATTCCCAGCTATCCCGACGTAGTGGAGACCAGTTCTAACCTGGCTATCATCGACATTGAGGGTGGTCGTGCCGCCCTAAAGATTCTTGCACGTTCAAGCCGCGAAGATATGAAGGACTACGTGGTTGACACGCTGACATGCTGCTTCCTCATGGCTGGCATGAAGGTCGAAACTGCAGGAAGCTACGGTGGTTGGGACCCCAACCCCGACAGCGAGATCCTACATCTGCTGTTGAAGGAGTATAAAGAACTGTTTGGCCAGGATGGTATCATTCAGGTGGACCATGCAGGATTGGAATGCTCTGTCATCCTCGGCAAGTATCCCCACCTCGACGTGGTAAGCCTCGGCCCCACCATGCGTTCACCGCACACCACTACCGAGCGTGCACTCATTGCCACAGTAGAGCCTTTCTGGCAACTGCTGAAAAAGACGCTCGAGGACGTACCTGTAAAGTAATCGATTAGGGTAAGGCTTCGAACAGAAGCTCTACCAAGCGAGGGACGGCGTAATTGTCAAGTTCCGACTCAAGCAACCACTGGTAGTCGGCAGGCAATTGCAGCCGTTCTTCCGTTTCAAGAAGATAGAAGTCGGCCAGCAAAATACGATGGGTGAGAACGTGTTTCACGTTGTTTTTGATGACCTGTAAATGGGATACGGAAGAACTGAAATGCAAGAAATTTTCCTCCTCAACGTTTAGCGGCTCCCACAACCCCTGCCATATATCCCCCACACCACGACGACGCATAGCCACATAGCCCTTACATCTGATATACACATAAATAAGGTGGCGAGTCCTGACGGTGAGTTTTTTCTCCTTAACAGGAAGTTCCCCTACCCTGCCCTCGCGAAAAGCGACACATGTTTCCTGAAGTGGACAGATGGAACATTGGGGGGATGATGGCGTACATTGAATGGCGCCAAAGTCCATAATGGCCTGATTGTAGTCGGCAGCACAATCAGCGGGAAGCAACGACTGGGCTAAATCGGCAAATTCGTGTTTTGCGGCAGTCGTATTGATAGGGGTGGATATACCAAAGTGGCGGGCAAGAACGCGATACACATTGCCATCAACAACAGCAGCAGGAATACCAAAGGCAAAACTCCCGATGGCAGCAGCAGTGTAGTCGCCCACTCCTTTCAGGCTTTTAATGCCTTCGAGTGTCTGCGGAAAGCCTCCCATTGCAACGATTTGGCGGGCTGCCGCATGGAGATTGCGGGCACGACTATAATAACCTAATCCTTGCCACTCACGCAGCACCTCGTCCTCTGTTGCAGCAGCAAGCTCATCAACAGTAGGCCAATGACGCATGAATCGATGCCAATAATCCCAACCCTGTTGCACACGGGTCTGCTGAAGGATAATCTCCGAAAGCCAAATGGGATACGGATCCTGCGTCTGTCGCCAAGGCAACTCGCGCCCATTCGCCCTAAACCAGCGAAGGAGCGCGAGTGAGAAATCGCTATACATTACTTGACGCTGCCAACCTTGATGAGGTACTCACCAATCTGTACGGCGTTGAGAGCTGCACCCTTACGGATTTGGTCGCCTGACAGCCAGAACGTCAGGCCATTGTCGTCAGCCAAGTCCTTACGGATACGGCCAATGAACACATCGTCCTTGCCTGCCGTATCAAGAGGCATAGGATAGGTAAGCGTGGCGGGATCGTCGACCAACGAGCAGCCAGGTGCAGCAGCAATAGCCTGCTGAGCCTCCTCTACGCTGATGGGACGCTCTGTCTCAATCCAGACACTCTCCGAGTGACTGCGCAAGGAACTGACACGTACACACATGGCCGAGCATCGGGCATCGGTATGCATGATCTTGCGTGTCTCATTATACATTTTCATTTCTTCCTTGGTGTAGCCGTTGGGCTGGAAGACGTCAATCTGGGGAATCACGTTGTAGGCCAACTGGTGGGGGAACTTCTTGATAGTCTTCACCTCGCCCGTCTCCACGATTTCCTTATATTGCTGCTGCAACTCTGCCATAGCGGCAGCACCAGCACCTGAAGCACTCTGGTAAGAAGCCACATGGATGCGTTTGATATGGCTCAGGTTCTCTAACGGCTGAAGCGCAACCACCATCATAATAGTAGTGCAGTTAGGGTTGGCAATGATGCCACGAGGACGGTTCAAAGCATCGTCAGCATTACATTCAGGCACCACAAGGGGTACATCATCATCCATGCGGAAGGCAGAACTGTTGTCAATCATCACGCAGCCATACTTGGTAATGTCCTCGGCAAACTCCTTGGACGTGCCAGCTCCTGCGGAAGTAAAGGCAATGTCAATGTCCTTGAAATCATCATTGTGCTGCAACAGTTTCACCTCGATTTCCTTACCACGGAAGGTGTACTTTCGACCAGCCGAACGCTCGGAGCCAAAAAGAACAAGCTCGTCCATCGGGAAATTTCTCTCATCGAGCAGACGCAGGAACTCCTGTCCAACGGCACCGCTCGCACCTACAATTGCTACTTTCATCTTGTTTGATTTAGCCCCTCTAAGTGAGGGGTTGGGGGTCTGAACGACCTCACATTAGTTAATACTATGTTATAATCTGCGTGCAAAATTACATTTTTTCTTTCAAAAACGATGCATTTCAACGTTTTTTTATTATTTTTGCAAACGAAATGACAATAAATACATTAGGGTTGGCGGTTGTTCGGACTCCCAACTCTTTAATATAGGGGACTAATGTTTCCATCATACGAGCCCATTACCAGTCCCACGATGATATTTTTCGTGGTCCTTTTAATAATATTGTTTGCTCCTATCATCATGAGCAAACTGAGAATTCCGCATATCATAGGCATGGTGCTGGCCGGTGTGATAATAGGTCCGGACGGGCTACATGTTTTGAAACACGATGACTCTTTCGAACTGTTTGGACGCGTAGGCCTGCTTTATATCATGTTCCTTGCCGGTCTGGAGATGGACATGGAAAGCGTAAAGAAGAACTCTAAGCGGTTTATTATCTTTGGACTACTGACCTGCTTCGTGCCACATATCCTGACCTACTTGATGTCGACATCAGTCCTTGGCTATAGCAAACAGGCATCTTTTCTGCTGGGTTGTATCATGGCATCGAACACGTTGATAGCCTACCCCATCATAGGCCGATATGGACTGCAGCGTCACTCAAGCGTGATGCTCAGCGTCGGGTCGTCAATGATTTCGCTATTCCTGGCACTTGTCATGTTGGCAGGTTTCTCAAACTCGTTTAGCGAGGAGAGCGACTGGCTGTTCTGGGTGTTATTCATTTTGAAGTTTGCAGCTTTCTGTGTGGGTAGCGTTTTGCTCATCCCACGGTTGACCCGCTACTTCTTGCGCCGTTACAGCGACGCAGTGATGCAGTACATCTTCGTTATGGCCGTACTGTTCTTCAGTGCAGCCTTGTCAGACCTTATTGGCTTGGAGGGCATCTTCGGCGCATTCCTTTCCGGGTTGATACTCAACCGCTATATCCCCCACGCCTCTCCACTGATGAACCGTATTGAATTTATCGGCAATGCGTTGTTCATTCCCTATTTCCTGATAGGTGTAGGCATGATTATCAACTTACGCATGCTGACGCATGGCCCAGAGGTGTTGTGGATTATGTTCCTCATCGCCTTCTTTGGAACATTTGGAAAAGCACTTGCAGCCTATATTTCAAGTCTCATCTTCCGTCTGCCCAAAATAGAGGGACACATGATGTTCGGACTGACATCGGCCCACGCTGCTGGTGCCATCGCCATGATAATGGTGGGCCGCAATTTAGAGATAGCCCCTGGTGTCATGCTGGTCGATGACTATATGCTGAATGGTGTGGTCATCATGATTCTCGTTACCTGCGTCATTTCGACTCTGATGACAGAAAAAGCAGCAAAGGAAATCGTCTTCCGTGAAACAGCCCGAATCGACGTAAGCCAGTTGAAGAGTGAGGACGAAAAGATTCTACTCTGCGTGAAATATCCTGATATTGCGCCACAACTACTTACTTTGGCAACATATCTGCGGCAAGAGAGAAACCCTCACGAACTGGTAGCACTTAACGTGGTTTACGATGGAGACAACAGCAACGTAGAGCGGGAACAGGGTTTGCGGTTATTGGAGAAATTGCAAAAACAGGCCAGTGCTGCCGACCTGCGACTGGCCACACAGGTGAGACTGGCGACCAACATTGCCAATGGCATCAAACATGCTTTTCGTGAATTCGGATGTTCTGAGATTGTGATGGGCATGCATGTGCATACGGAGGTTACACAGAAGTTCTGGGGACAATTTATCCAAAGTCTGTACAATGGTCTGAATCGTCAAATCATCCTCACCCGCTTTGCCCAACCACTCACCACCTTGCGCTGCATTTTGGTGGCCGTGCCGTCAAGGGCAGACTATGAACCAGGTTTTTATCGTTGGTTAGAGCGGCTTTGCCGGCTGGCTCACCAGTTGGAATGTCGCATTCAATTTCATGGGCGTCAAGAATCACTTTCGCGTATTGCTGAATATATCGACAACATCCATCCTAACTTACGGAGCGAATTCAAGACGATGGATCACTGGAACGAACTGCCTCAACTGTGTACATCCATTCCTAAAGACCACTTGCTGGTGGTCGTTACTGCTCGAAAAGGAACCCCAAGCTATAAGAATGCACTCGACAGGCTGCCCGACGAACTGACCAAGTACTATTCTGGCGGACGTAACCTGATGATTATTTTCCCCGACCAGCATGGCGAACAGAAGGAAGACACAATGAGCTTCACCGAGGCTCAGCACCATGAGGAGAAGAGTATATACGACACCGTCTTGCATTGGCTGCATAGCAAAAGGAACAAAGACTATGATTGACATCAAGAATATCACTAAGAGTTTCGGCTCACTACAAGTGCTTAAAGGCATCGACCTGCATATCGATCAGAGTGAAGTAGTGAGCATCGTGGGGCCCAGCGGTGCTGGCAAGACCACACTTCTACAGATTATCGGCACACTCGACCGTCCTGATACCGGTACGGTTTGCGTCGATGGTATTGACACTACCACCCTATCACAAAAAAAACTGAGTGACTTCCGCAACAAGCATCTTGGCTTTGTGTTCCAGTTTCACCAGCTTTTGCCCGAGTTCACGGCCATCGAGAATATCATGATTCCTGCCTATATCGCAGGACGTTCGACGAAGGAAGCCCGCAACCGTGCCGAAGAACTGCTTTCTTTCATGGGACTTACCGACCGAGCCAAACATAAGCCCAACGAACTTAGTGGCGGCGAAAAACAGCGTGTCGCTGTAGCCCGGGCACTGGTAAATAATCCCAAGGTCATCCTTGCAGATGAACCAAGCGGTTCACTCGATACAAAAAACAAGGAAGAACTGCACCAATTGTTCTTCGACCTGCGGAACCAATTCGGCCAAACCTTTGTCATTGTCACACACGACGAACAGTTAGCCACTCTCACCGACCGCACCATCCACATCAAGGACGGGCTAATTGAAACTCCACGGTCGTTTGCAGAAAGTGACACTGTGGCAATAACTGTAGATAGTAAAACAAATGAAGTCTCCTCGGGAGCAGCTTTGGATTCCGAAGAGATGCAAGAAAGGGGGAATTTATGATTACACTTGGAGATTACAACACCTTGCGCATCAAGAAGCGCACTGACTTTGGACTCTACCTCGATGGCGGTGAGGACGTAGGTAATATTCTGCTACCCACCCGCTACGTCACAGCAGACATGCAAATCGGCGAAGAGATTGAGGTGTTTCTTTATCTGGATCAAGAAGAACGGCTAATAGCGACTACAGAACATCCCGTCGCAAAGGTAGGTGAGTTTGCTTATCTTGAAGTGGCATGGACCAACGAATATGGTGCTTTCCTCAAATGGGGACTGATGAAAGACCTTTTCTGCCCATTCCGTGAACAGAAACAACGCATGGAGCGTGGCAAATCCTATATTGTTTACATTAAATTCGACGAGGACAGCTACCGACTGATGGCTACGGCGAAAGTGGAACGCTACCTTCAAGCACCGCCTTTCTTACGTCACGGCGATTCCGTTGACTGCCTCATCTGGCAGAAGACAGACTTGGGTTTCAAAGCCATTATTGACAACCGATACCAAGGACAGTTGTACGACAATCAGGTATTCCAGCCACTGAGGACAGGCGACCGTCTGACGGCGTATATCGACCATGTAAGACAGGACGGAAAAATTGATCTCACTATTCAACCTACAGGACGCCAGCATACACTTGACTTTGCAGAAGTGTTGCTACGCTATCTTTATGAGAATAATGGCCGATGCGATTTAGGTGACAAGAGTCCTGCCGAACTCATTGCCGACCGCTTCAAAGTATCAAAGAAAGCATACAAAAAAGCCATCGGCGACTTATATCGCCGACGGCTTATCACTATCTCAGATGAGGGAATCGCCCTCATCTGACTATTCCCTCAGATTTACGGTCAGCACTGCAGTGCAAGCATCCTCCTCAAGACGAGTTGTGAGTTTCAAGACAATCTTGTTGTCACCAGGATACTTGACCTCAATGACACTACTGTTATTGAGGAACTTATTGCCCATTTCATCAAGATCTTTCAAATAGATCTTCAGCTTGTCATGAGAAGTTCCCTCCCAAGACCAAGTGGCAGCATCAGAATTGCCGTCCTTGTACTCTATGGAAAACAGGCTGAAGTTGTTCAAAGTGAAGCTGACAATCTCCTTATTTAGTTCTTCCTCATCCTGTTCGCTCAACTTTACACCGTTATTCTTTGCTAATGTCAAGAACTCATGCAACTTGCCGCTGTTCACCTCGGTCGAAGCATCTGTCTTTGTATCAAAGTCAAGCGTCAGCTTAGTACGTTCTACATACCATGTTGAACAAATATCACCGCCAGCAATAGAAACAGCCAACTCAACAACACTAACAGGAGTATCGGTATCGAAACGGAATACGCCATAACCTGGAACATTTATCTCAAAATGGAAGACCAAAGTTGCTCCACCAGCACGAGACTCTGTTCGCGAAATTGTTCCCTGAACCAAACTACCCTTCTTGATCGTATAAGTGTTACCCTCAATGGTCACGTCATAGGTTACATACTTCACCTTCTTATCAATATTCACCTCGAAGATTGCCTTACCAGCATCGGTAAAGTAAACAGACCTCAGATCAACGGGCTTTTCTTCTCCGTCAACGGTGATAGTCTGTCTGACAGCTCCCTCGTTGATAGTGAATGCAGTTGCCTGATCAGCATACTTAGGCTTAGTGTAGTTGCCTTTGTTATCATTGTTGTCGCTGCTGTCATCAGAGCTACAAGCTACATTGCCCAGGGCTACAAAGAAAGCCATAGCAAAATAAATCAAACTCTTTTTCATGATTTTTTAAGTTTTTGTTAAATTATAACTATTTAGAATATTCTTCCATTAATGCGGAAAGTAATAGTTGGATAGACAATAAACTTCTCTCCAGTCTTAATACCATCTCTCAGGTCATCGTAAGTCGACTCACTCTTATTCGTAATGCGATCACGTTCTACACGTTGGTAGCTATTTCCGTAGTCGTCACTAATCTTCGTGTAAACAGCAGGTTTGCCCCAAAACTGTACACCCAGATCAAAGCAACAGCCTATGCGTCCCTTGGGAACTGCTCTTCCGAAGCCGATGCCGACATAGGGTTTAAAACTGTTCACCTTAATGTCTGCCTTAATCACGCCATTCTCGTCAGAAACCACAGTGTAGGTGTCACTGCCAGAACCCAACTCAGGACCAGATGTCCCCCAGTAATTTGAATTGATAAAATGATCCAGCGACTTTGCCTCTACAAATTTTTCCTTACCGAAATAGGCACCAGTAGTCAAACGAAATGAGCTGCTCTTGAATGGATAGATATCGATAAGAAATTTCAAATCGCCCATGTTCAAGGTTCCTTCAATGTCGGTGTGTTTATAATAGCCCGAACCATCTTCCTTTTGAAGCCAATTCTCCTTGGAATTGAAGTCAGCATCAAACTTGGGACTGATTTTTGGCAGGAAAGAGTAGCCCGCACGCAATTGGAGATAGTCTGTAATTGGGGCGGCTACCTCAAAACCGATACCCGTTGTACCCAAAGAGATACCAGCCGATAGGTGGTCGAAGATGCCAAACTCTTCAACATTTTGTGCTTTTGCGCCCTGTGCTCCTACCAGAGCAACAATGGCAAGAATTAATAGTTTTTTCATAAAATCTGTATAGTTAAAATGGCTTTTGTTATCTTTATTTTGCAAAGATAATAAAAATAAGTTAAACGACAAACTTTTTTAATAGTTTTCTCATCTCTTCCAAATATACTATACAGAACTACATTGAAATAGCTTTAAGAAGATGGGTGAACAATTAACCAAACAATCGAGGGGTTGCCCTAACAGAACAACCCCTCGATTATTAATGATATATATATGAATGTCTCCTTTTTCTTAGAATTCTGCACTCTTTGGAGTACGGGGGAAGGGGATGACATCACGAATATTCTGCATACCAGTGACAAAGAGGATCAGACGCTCGAAGCCAAGTCCAAAACCAGCGTGAGGACACGAACCCCATCGACGCGTATCAAGATACCACCAAAGATGAGTCTGATCCATCTGGCGACGTTCCACTTCACCCATTAGCTTATCGAAGCTCTCCTCACGAACCGATCCGCCGATAATCTCACCAATCTGCGGGAAGAGCACGTCAGTACCCTGCATGGTGGGTCCAGGAGCGACAGCGCACTTATATCCCACGGAACCGCCATCGGATGTATCTTGGTTCTGCTTCATATAGAACGACTTGAATGCACGAGGATAATCCGTCATAATTACTGGCTTCTTGAAATGTTCCTCGACCAGATAGCGCTCATGCTCAGAAGCCAAGTCATCGCCCCAGTTACAGGGGAACTCAAACTTCTTTCCGTCCTTAATGGCCTGCTGCAAAATGCTGATGCCCTCTGTGTATGGAAGACGAACAAAGGAGTCCTTCAAAACGCCCTCAAGACGCTCGATAAGGGTCTTATCAATCATTTTGTTCAAGAACTCCAAGTCATCCTTGCAATTGTCCAATGCCCATTTCACACAATACTTAATGAAGTCTTCTTCCAAATCCATCAGTTCTTCCTGATCGATGAAGGCAACCTCAGGTTCCACCATCCAGAATTCTGCTAAGTGACGGGGGGTATTGGAATTCTCAGCACGGAATGTGGGGCCGAAGGTGTATATTGCACCAAGTGCCGTTGCACCAAGTTCACCCTCAAGTTGTCCACTCACAGTAAGAGAAGTCTGCTCACCAAAGAAATCATCATCGTAAATAATCTTTCCCTGGTCATCCTTTTTCAGATCGTACAAGTTTTTTGTAGTCACCTGAAACATGTTTCCTGCACCTTCACAGTCACTGGCTGTGATAAGCGGAGTGTGGAAGTAGAAGAAACCATGCTCATGGAAATAGGTATGAATAGCCATCGCCATATTATGACGGATACGCATCACTGCACCAAACGTGTTAGTACGTAGACGCATATGGGCATTCTTACGCATTGCTTCAAAGCTCTGGCCTTTCTTTTGCATGGGGTAATCGCTACCACAAAGGCCGTAGACTTCAAGGCTTGTTGCCTGAATCTCACTGCTCTGACCTGCACCTTGACTCTCTACCAATATTCCTTCGGCACAAATACATGCACCAGTGGTGATTTGCTTAAGCAATTCGTCTTCAAACTTTGCAGCATCAGCCACTATCTGTACATTTTTAATAGTGGAGCCGTCGTTGAGGGCGATAAAATCAACGTTCTTGCTACCGCGATGAGAACGTACCCAACCCTTCACACAAATTGTTTTTCCATATTCCGTGCTCTTCAGCACGTCAATGATCTTTGTCCTTTTCATTGTTACTATCATTATTCGTATGCCCCCATGCGCAGGCGGTCAACCTCTTCCTCTGTAAGATAGCGCCAGTCGCCACGTTTCAGATTCTTTTTAGTCAACCCTGCAAACTGTACACGGTCAAGCTTGGTAACCTTATAGCCTAAACTCTCAAAAATACGACGCACAATACGATTCTTGCCAGAGTGAATCTCAATACCTACCTGCTTCTTGTCCACAGGATCAGCATACTGCACATCATCAGCCTTGATCTCACCGTCGTCGAGCATTACACCCTCAGCAATGCGCTGCAAGTCGTGAGCCGTCACATTGTGATCCAAATATACATGATATATCTTCTTCTTCAGATACTTAGGATGCGTTAGCTTAGAAGCCAAATCACCATCGTTAGTGAGCAACAGCACACCGGTTGTATTTCTATCCAAACGACCAACAGGATAGATGCGCTCAGGACAAGCATTCTTTACAAGATCCATCACCGTCTTGCGCTGCTGTGGATCATCGCTTGTAGTTACGTAGTCCTTAGGCTTGTTCAATAGCACGTAGACCTTCTTTTCCAATGAAACAGGCTCGTCATGGAAACGCACAGTATCAGTACGTAACACCTTAGTTCCCAGTTCGGTAACGACCTCTCCATTGACGGTAACCACACCAGCCTGAATAAACTCGTCGGCCTCACGACGACTGCATACACCGGCATTGGCAAGGAACTTATTCAAACGCAACGGCTCATTGGGATCATAGTTCTGCTCTTTGTACTCAATGCGTTTCTTCAGGGAGTACTTAGCATTGGGATCGTAGTCAGATGTATGCTTGCGGAAACCACCAGGACGCTGCTGGCCATAACCGCCACGCTGCTGATAGCCACCTTGCTGACGCTGACCATAACCACCCTGACGGGACTGACCATAACCGCCACGCTGCTGATAGCCACCTTGCTGACGCTGACCATAGCCACCTTGCTGACGCTGGCCATAGCCACCACGTGACTGATAGCCGCCCTGACGAGGCTGATAATCACCTTGCTGACGAGGCTGATAGCCACCTTCTTGTTGATTATACTGCTGACGGGACTGGTAACCCTGTGACTCACCGCCATCCTGATTGTAGCGGGGGCGATAACCACCCTGCTGGCGCTGCTGATAACCCCCACGTGGTTGATAGCCGCCACCATTATTATAATTATTACGTGAGCGATAACCTCCTTGCTGACGGGGTGCCTGGCTTTGTAAGCCTGCACCAAAACCTTCTGGACGAAAACCGCTCTCGTCATCATTACTCCTATTGTACGCAGGACGATCATAGCCACTCGTGGCAGGACGCTGTCCTGTGTGAATGCGTGGACGTGGTGAGCGTCCAGCTGGTCTGTACTCACGCTGGTAACCCTCACGGTCACCACCCTGTTGTTCCTGTGCAGTCTGTTCTTCCTGCTTCTTCTCGTTCTCAAATTCCATAACTTGTTACTTTTTTTACTTAATTGTGTTGTTATCAAAATGTGCCTTCACGGCTACTAGTTCTTTTATTCAAATTCACATGCCTGTATAATTCCAAGGGGTGATAGCCATCAACTCCTCTTTTACACTATCACTCACTTCAAGCGTCTGAATGAAGTTGTGAATGGATTCTTCTGTCATCTTCTCGTTAGTGCGAGTCAAAGCCTTCAGTGCTTCATAGGGATGGGGATAAGCCTCACGACGCAGGATGGTTTGGATGGCTTCAGCGACCACAGCCCACGTCTGTTCCAAATCCTCATGCAATTTAGCCTCATTCAAGATAAGCTTGCGCAATCCTTTCAATGTGCTCTCAAAAGCAATGAGACTGTGTCCCATTGGCACACCTACATTGCGCAACACTGTAGAATCAGTGAGGTCACGTTGCAAGCGACTCACGGGCAATTTCTGTGCCAAAAAAGACAGGATGGCATTACTCATACCTAAATTACCCTCCGAATTTTCATAGTCTATAGGATTCACCTTGTGCGGCATAGCACTGCTCCCAACTTCACCTGCCTTAATCTTTTGTTTGAAATACTCCATAGAAATATACATCCAAAAGTCTCGGTCCAAATCAATAACAATGGTATTGATGCGGCGCATTGCATCGAAGATGGCACCTAACCAGTCATAGTTAGAGATTTGCGTGGTGTACTGTTCACGCTCAAGACCTAATTTCTCGGAAACAAACTGATTGGCAAACTCACGCCAATCGTACTGCGGATATGCCACGTGATGAGCATTCAGATTACCTGTAGCTCCGCCAAATTTTGCCGTGATTGGTGTTTCTTTAAGAGAACGAAGTTGCTCCTCTAAACGATACACATAGACCATCACTTCCTTACCCAAACGAGTTGGCGACGCAGGCTGTCCATGTGTCTTAGCCAGCATGGGCACATTCTTCCATTCTTCGGCATAGTCATTCAGTTGCTCAATAAGTTCCTCAATGAGTGGATAATACACTTTTTCAAGAGCTTCCTTAATAGAAAGAGGTACACTTGTGTTGTTGATATCCTGAGAGGTTAAGCCAAAATGTATAAACTCCTTATAAGGCTGAAGGTTGATTGTTGATCCTTCATTTTCTATTTCATCAAATTTCTCCTTGATAAAATACTCCACGGCTTTCACATCATGGTTGGTCACCTTTTCAATGTCTTTCACACGTTGTGCATCAGCGATAGAGAACAGTCGGTAAATATCGCGCAGACGCTCATACAACGAGTGATCAAATTTTTCCAATTGCGGCAAAGGCAACTCACAAAGAGTGATGAAATACTCAATCTCGACACGAACACGATAGCGCACAAGCGCATATTCAGAAAAATACTCGCTAAGCGGCTCCGTCTTACCCCTATAACGGCCATCAATAGGCGAGATGGCAGTCAGTTTACTTAATTCCATTACGTTTGTTAATACAGATAATTATCTTAGAAGTTGCAAAGTTACTATATTAAATTGAGAAAAAAGTATCAAAAAACAGGTAATTTACCCACCACCACACTTTTTTTTGATATTTAACAATCCTATATGAAGTAAGAGATATGCTTACCGCACTCACATGTTTGAGACATCAATTTCAACATATCAAAAAAGCAACCTCGATATTATGAGATTGCTCTGATTAATGTGGGCGTTGACGGATTCGAACCGCCGACCCTCTGCTTGTAAGGCAGATGCTCTGAACCAACTGAGCTAAACGCCCTGCTTTCTTAAAAGCGAATGCAAAGGTACGAACTTATTTTGAATCCACCAAATTTTTTCATCATTAATTTTCAATTACGAGAAAAAAATGACAACTTCGCAAAAAAAATATAGCCACGCATCCTTTTACTGATGCATGGCTATATAATATTTATGACTTTGGATTAGTTGCTACCACCATTGTGAATATTCTCAGGAGTGTGCAACGTTACTGTAACCGTACATGCATTATACCTTCTTGCCTCCACAGTCTTCTTGTCTTGACCAGAACCAGCAGACCATGTAACCTGAGTGTAACGCTGATAGCCAGCAGCTGTCAGGAATGAACCAGCAGCAATAGTACGCAAGATGGGGAACTGTGAAGTCTTCAACTTAGGCTCAGTAGAAGCCACACCACCCATTTCACGTACCATAACTTCCTCAAGGAAACAAGCCACAGGATGCAAATCATAAGGAAGACTCATCTGGGTTCCAATCTTGTGGGTATAAGGAATAGTCATGACACGCATGGGGCTACTACTATTATTCGATGCAACAGGATTATTGAAGGACAGAGCCTCTGTTGCATTCTGGACATCCTGTGTCACACTCATGAAAAGAGCTATAGCACCCATCTTCTGGATAGTAATAGTCATAACCTCTTTCACCTTATCCTTGACAGGAGTGACAGTCGTCCACTTGTTAGAAGCATATTCGTAAACCTGCGTAGTAACATAATCCTGCATCTGAGCGGGTACATAAATCTCGATAGGTAACGGATCATCAAATTCCAGATCGAAGTCAGCATCCCAAAGTAAGCCGCCATACATTACATCTCTTGTCACAGATGCACGAGTAGCAAGCACATCCGTCTTATCATAAATAGGACGGAAAGTGATATGCTTTCCTGTAGGAATCACACCTGCAGGGATTGTTGTGGCAAACTTAACCTCTGCAACATTGGCCTGAGCTGAATTTTCAAGAACACTCTCAGTCACAACCTCCACCCTAATGGGCTGTGGTGAGCTCTCAACGACCTTCTGATTGCTTGCCTTTGCGAGAACAAAGGGCTGATCAGCCACGTTATCCTCCAAGCGTACATCGTTAACAATCTTGGTTACATAATCCGTTGCACTGGCTTGAACAGAGAAAGGACCATTATTGCTTACTTTTACAATATAAAAGCCATCATTATCGGTAGTTGCTGTAGCAACAAGTGATTTTCCAGAATAGACATTCACTGTTGCATTAGCAATAGCCTGACCCTTGAAATTGACAACAGTACCACTGATAACTTTTGTTTCCAACACCGTCTCCTTCATAGGAACAGAATCACTGCTACTATGGCAAGCGGTGAGGCTCATTGCCATACCAAAGCCAAAAGCAAGGATGGCGGCATTTCTAACAATTTTTTTCATCTCTTTTCTAAATTATTTACAGTTAATTAATTATTTAATCTCAACAGTAGCACGACGGTTGTAGGAGTAAGGAGCCAACGTGTTAACACCACCAGCTGCCACAACCTCAATATTGCTCTCCTTAACACCCATCTTCACCAGCTCGGCCTTCACAGTCTCAGCACGCTTCTGGCTCAGCTTCTGGTTGAAGTTTGCACTACCAGTCTTGCTGTCAGCATAACCCGTAACAACAATCTTTGCGTCCTTGTCCTTAGCAACATTAGCCAACTCCTTCACATTCTGGAGATCCTTGCGAGAAGCAATCTTAGACTTACCAATGTTGAAGAACACAGAAACAGGAGCAGCAGTAACTTCCTTCACAGTGATGGTCTTAGGCTCTGGGCACTTGTGATCGGCAATCATCTTCTTCAGACGAGCGTTCTCAGCCTCTTCGTCAGCAAGTTGTGCATTGAGGGCATCAATCTGACTCTGTGAAAGAGCCTTCAAAGCGTCCACATCAGGAGTCTTATTCCAACCAGACTTACCGAGGTTGTAAGTCAAGCCAAGCTCAGCAGTGAAATAGCGGTCAGCTGTAGGAATAGAAGTAGCATAATTCTTGTGGTTTGTAGCTGCACCAGCAGTGAAATCATCGTCAGAGATGTTGAGACCTAAATCGAAATTTACAGCCCATTTCTTCGAAAGTTTCCAAGTATTAAGCAAACCAATGCTATAGACATGCAGATACTCATTATCAGAGCAATTACGCATAACGCCCGTACCAGCATAAGGAATCAGGTTCCAAACGCGTGACTCTTTATAACCACAGAAAAGGTTGCTCAAGTTAAACATCACCTGCTCTTGGGCATTCCAATACTTGAAAGCATTGGTCGATGCATCCTCAGTCTGAACATCACGACCCCAGATACCATTCACCTTGGTACGGAGACCGATTCCAGGAGTGAACCACTTGCCGATAGATACTGAGGCGCCGAGATTACGACGGAAGTCCTCAAACAGGCCCTTTTTGAAGTTGTTGCCTTTCTCCTCGTTTGAATACCATGCGCTGTAAGCTACATCGGCAGAAATAAACCAATTACTCCAGAACGAGTTGGTAGCAACACTGTACTTCAACTCAGGAGTCTCACTTGTCTGAGCCATTCCAGCTACAGAAACGCCAGCAAAAGCCAGCATCAAAAATAACTTTTTCATCATTAGAATTTTTATAAAAACAATTATGTATTTCGAAATATGCTGCAAAAGTAGGTAAAATTATTTAAACTCGCAACAATTTACCACCACAATTTTAATTTTTCTATTAATTTCTATTAATTTAAGTGCCATTTTGGACATGTAATACCCCTTTCAAATTGATTGATTATTGTATTTATGCCAACAGCTGTTCTATGTCATGTTGAGGAAGAATACACATAATTGCCTTTCCATCTGGGGTATAATTGACATTGGTACACGAAAAGAGTTCGTTAATAATCTTTTCCATCTCTTCATTACTTAGAACCTGACCTTGTGGAATGGCAGCATTTCGCGCCAGACTTAGCGCAATGGCAGCACGAAGTTGATCAAGACTTCCAATTCCAGAAGCAGCATCACTGACCATATTGCGGAGGAGAGCTACAGGATTAAGGCCGTCAAGTTCAGAAGGCACTCCTGCCACAGCATAGCTGCCATTACCCAGGTTTGTTAATTCAAAACCTATGCCCTCCAGCTCTGGAATGACTTTCTGCATTAGTACTGCCTCAGATGGAGCAAATTGTACTACTTCTGGAAAAAGCAGACGTTGTGTGCTGGCAGTATGCTGAGATAATTGTTCCAAATAATGTTCAAATCGAATACGGATGTCTGCACGATGCTGGTCAATAATCATCAACCCAGACTTGACTGCAGTCATTATGTAGCGTCCTTTGTATTGATAATGCACAGGCGACTTCTCAGCAATCAGTTCAATAGCCTCACTGAAAGCAGGCACCTCTGGAGCAAACAAATCGGCAGGTTTTTCCTCAATCGGCTGAACCGAAGAACTTAATGTCTCATTATAAAATTTCTGCCAATCACTGCCAGATCTACGATATTCGTGGTTGCCTTCCCCACTCTTCTTGAATGGATTATAATTAGGATTATAAGTCACCCGAGGCATATCTATTGAATCGTGATGAGGGTCAAAGACTGGGATATCAGGTTTACCCTCTGTATCAAAGTCTATAGTGGGAACCTCACAAAAACGCCCAATGGCATCTTTCACTGCTGCCGAAAGAATTTGCCAGATGCTTTGTTCATTTTCAAACTTTATCTCAGTTTTTGTGGGATGGATATTAACGTCAATATCGGCAGGTGCCACTTCAAAATAGATGAAATAAGGCACTTGCATGCCCTGTGGTATCAATCGCTCAAAAGCATTTAAAACAGCTTTATGAAAATAGGCATGCTTCATGTAACGACCATTCACGAAGAAATAATCTTGTCCTCCTTTCTTTCGAGCAGACTCAGGTTTTCCGACAAAACCGTGAATACGGCAGAGCGTTGTATCAACCTCTACAGGAAGTAGTTCTTGATTGAGTTTTTTTCCAAAAACATCGCATATACGCTGACGTAACGAACCGACCCGCAAGTTCATAAGTTCCTGACCGTTGCTATGGAGCGTAAAATTAATGTCTGGATAGACTAACACAATCCGTTCAAAAGCCGTCAGAATGTTGCTTAACTCTGTAGCATTCGTTTTCAGGAATTTACGGCGGGCAGGTACATTGAAGAACAAGTTCTCAACTTTGAAGTTGCTACCTACCGGACATGAGGCTGGGCTTTGGCTTACCACATGAGATCCTTGAAGTAACAAGCAGGTGCCAATCTCGTCATTAGCCATTCGGGTGGTTAGCTCGACCTGAGCAACAGCTGCTATCGAAGGAAGGGCTTCACCACGGAAGCCCATCGTCTGAAGAGAAAAGAGATCGTCGGCTTTGCGTATCTTCGATGTGGCATGACGCTCGAAAGCCAGTCGAGCATCGGTTTCAGACATACCAACACCATCATCAATGACCTGTATTGATGTTCGACCAGCATCGACAACCAACACACGAATGGTACGAGCACCTGCATCAACAGAATTCTCAACCAATTCCTTGATAACTGAAGCAGGGCGTTGAATCACTTCACCTGCCGCAATCTGATTAGCCACGCTATCGGGCAAAAGCTGGATTACATCACTCATAGCAACAATTTCCAAATCATCAACAACAAAACGATAAGCAACAAAAGTTTCTGTGTGCTCAATCCTCCCCAACCTTTCTGCCTATGGGACACATGTCGCCGACCACGACTAAAAACGCCTCGCAAATCCTCAGAGAGAGGAGAAATGTCAGGCTCAAGTCCCAATTCTTTTTTTGCTCGCAGTTCTATCTCGGCCAAAAGATCTCGACGAGTATTAATATAAATAGGTCTATGGTTGAACGGACGGGGTTTCTTCATCGGCTGGGTTACTGTTGGATTCATTACTTCCTGAGAGCGTCACCTTCGGGGCCTCACGCCGCACCTGTGGTTTCAATGTAGCACCTTCCTCCTTAGGACGCCACACAAAAATGTCATCCTTGGAAAGCGGACGAATATAATCAAACCAGTGGAATCCTTGTAGGTATCGTTTCTGAGGAGGTATTTGCGTAGTGGGATACATGTTACCTTCACTCTTTGGAGCCCAGATGCGTTGCAGTTTACCCTTGTCCAAGAACATACGAAGTTCACTGGTTTCCACATAAACCATTCCCACATAAGTGCTATCAGACTCATCCTCTGGATAGAAATCCACAATGACATTATCTTTCGCCTTAGCCTCATGCATTTGTCCATTTTGGAAATAGGCAAACATCTCCTTAGAGGATATTTGGTTGTAGCAACCCTCATCACGCAGCTCTTCTATAGAGAACGCCTGATTGATGACATGAGCATGATCAATGACCGAGTCCTTCATGAACACTTGTATCTGCTCACCCACTAATTGCTGTCTGAGATTCCAAACAATAGGATCACGATACATCGTCATGCAGGAATCAAGTGACGAATAAACCAATGAGTCACAGACAGCCTGGACATCAGTTCTATACGCACGTACCTTATTATAAGCATGCATTACACGATAGACAGAATCAGTGTTCATATTATAGGTAAACACTTTAAAAGTATCGGCGTGCATATACAAAGAGTCATGTTGAGAATAATCGATGGCAACTGCTGAATCTGTAGACATGGCATAACCCTTCGAGTCATCATAATAGCCATAATTACATGTCAGCATGTTCTTATTAACGGAGTCATTATAGACCACGTTATAAAACGCTTCGCCGATTTCCGTTTTCCCATCATACCAAAGACTGTCTCCTGTCAGCCTGCGGCCCTCATTGTCTAAGACAGAACGATTCAGCAAACGTCCTTGTTCCGTCTCTGTATTATAGAATCCCAATTCTGAATAGATATGACTCTTACCAGAAGTAATATCCGATGGACCTACGATGTGAGCCAATTTGACTTTTGTATCATAATAGAGCGAGTCGGTAGTCAGATAGAAGTTCTTATCACGCATTCTCACATCGTAATAGAATACAGCCATCTTCGTATCTGCATGATACTCGCCCCAGTCGCTGGTCAATGTAGTAGTACCATCAACCAACTTGCCACCTTCCTGAAAATAGCCCATCGACCAAAGACGGTCGTAAGAGAGAGAATCAGTATAAAGAGTGGTCGTCCTGTTTTTCAGCACAACATTCTGAAAAGCCTGCATCAGTTGCTCATTGCCGTCATAATAGCCATAGTCGCTGGTCAGCGAGAGAGTATCACCCTGATACATCCGAACATTTCCGAATGCTTCAAATGAATTAGTATGTTCAAAAAAGTTGGCACTGTCACAGAGCAGACGTGCACCATCATGCTCAAACTCAACGTTGCCACGTAACACCTGAGCATCGTTGTTTTTCCAGCGGTCATAACTCAATTCGTCCGAATGAATCAGATAGACACGCTTCTTGTCTGCCATCTGTTGGTTTGCAAGACGAGTTTTGCGAACAGGCTTCTTTTTCTGGGGCCCTTTCTGGGCAGTAGCAAAAAGGACAGAGCAACAAAGCACACATAGAAGCATCATGATGATGCTTCTATGATGAGACGGCCTTGCTATGTAACTTTTTAGAATTCTCAATGTTTCATAATCATCGTACCCAACCGTGATATTCAAAGTCGCAATCACGATACTCATCATTGATTCGCACGTAGGTACTCTTTATCTTATTAACTACCCATTCATGGAGTGCTTGCTCTCTACGTTTATTAAGCACCACATCTTTCAAGACCTGAAAATCTTCGGAAATGATGGCTTTATGCCCTTCCGTCCTATTCTTCAACTTGGCAATCACACTTACAGTTTTTCCTCGGTCATTAATCATAGTAAACGGTGCGGAAATCTGTCCGACTTTCATCGTATCGACCACCTTTGCCACTTCAGGTGGCAGGTCTTGCAAGCGGAAACGAGATGTCTGTCCACGTTCAGAGCGATTAGCCATCAACCCGTGGTTATTTCGTGTATCCTTGTCATCGGAAAAGAAAGCAACAGCGTCCTCAAAAGTAAATTTATCACCAAGAAAACGTCCTTTTAGCAGTGGAGGAATCGTGCCCGTTCGAATGTCGTTGGCCAAAGAGTCGAGCATGCTAAGTGAATTAGTAATTGCAGAATCACTTACCTCCGGTTTCAGCAAGATATGACGTACCTTGATTTTATCGCCACGCTTGTCTACAAGCTGGATGATGTGGAAACCAAACTGCGACTCTACAATCTTTGAGATTTTCTTTGGATCGGTTAAGTTGAAAGCCACATTAGCGAAAGCCTCGTCCAAAACGCCACGACCAGTATAGTCCATCTCGCCACCATTACGGGCAGAACCAGGATCTTGACTATATAAACGAGCCAAAGTCTGGAAAGTGGTTTCACCACGAGTCACACGATCAGTAAAATTACGCAACTGATCCTTTACGCGATTAATCTCTTCAGGTTCAATACGTGGTGTCTGAGTCAAGATTTGCACCTCCACCTCCGTAGGAACAAAGGGGATACTATCTTCTGGCAAATCCTTAAAATAACGTCGAACCTCAGCAGGCGTCACCTGAATTCCTTTCACCAATTTTTCCCGCATACGCTGTATCATCAACTGATCACGTAAGTCATCATGCATTGACTGGCGAATCTGGCTGATACTCTGCTTACGGTACTCTTCCAATTTCTCACGCGAGCCAATCTGAGAAATCATATAGTCAATGCGCATTTCTATCTGTGAAGCAATCTCAGACTCCGATACCTCGATACTGTCAATGGCAGCTTGGTGCAGGAACAGTTTTTGTACGGCAATCTGCTCTGGAATAGCACAATCTGGGTCTCGTTCCCACTTTGTCCCTTCCATAGCTGCTTGCATACGCATTACCTCGACGGTACTCTTCAGGATAGGCTCATCGCCCACAATCCAAATCACTTCGTCGATGACATTCTGCGCTGCTGCACGACTAAATGAGAAATGACAAATGATAAATGATATGCTAATCATCATCAAAGTCCACTTGCCATTTTCACGCAAACCTTTCTTCCTCATTATTCTCCTAAAGCAAAAACACATTAGTGTTTGTTAACGGTTTCTAAGACGTCCTTGTTCACAGTGAACGAATAGCGCTTACGCAATTCAGCTACCCATTGCTGTTCAAGCATTTCCTGGTAATCGGCTACCACCAAACCACGAACGTCAGTATAGTCCTCAGGTCCTTTCTTCAACATTTTACCATATACAGCATTAATGGGATAATCCTTCAAGTGAGTAGCGGTGGTATCTTTCTTGAACACCACACTGTCAATTAGTGCATTATCACCCTCCCTAAAGATACCTTTCTCTACGCGAATACGAATCACAGAGTCAGCATTGAAGGTGGTACGCAATTTTTCTGCCCACTGGTCAAAGGGAAGTTTCTTCACGCAATCGCGAACAGCAGCCACATCAGCCTGCTCCTTCACATGATAGGCCATTCCCTTGTAGCGAGGCTTGTCCCAACCGTACTTTTTCTTATTCTTCTTGAAATACTGAGCCAATCCTGCCTCATCCTTTGCAGCCTTGTCCCATACCAAACGATTGCTGATTTCATAAAGTAACAGACCATCATGATATTCCTTAATCAGATATTTCATCTCCATATCCGTAGCCGACATATCAAGAGCCACCTGATCCATGATCTGCTCTTTGGTCTTCCCGTTGCCATTCTTCACTATCGAGTCAACCTTCTGTTCTGCGATACGATCACGCAGGCCGCGTTGCTCAATGAACTTCAATATGTTATCGTGATGGAACTCAAAAGGTTCTAACATTTTGCGACCACGCAACTGGATGATATGAAAGCCGAAAGGTGATTGGACAATAGGCGACACCTCACCAGAATCCTTCAAGGCGAAAGCAGCATCCTCAAATTCTTTCACAAACTGTCCTTTCTGAGCAAACGGCAACAGTCCTCCCTGACGAGCGGACCCTGGATCCTGACTCAACCTTGTAGCCAGTTCGCTGAAGTCAGCACCTTTTTTAATAGCGGTATAAATAGAGTCAATACGAACTTTTGCTTTGGCCAGTTCCTCTTCCGTTCCTTGTTGTGGGACACGCAATAGGATATGAGCCGTCTGGATAAGTCCGTCAGGACCTATGCGCTCCACCGTTTCATCGTAGATTCGACGAGCCTCACGCTCCATATCGGCATCCGTCACCATTGCCGGCAGCAACTGTTGATCACGATATTGAGCAAACTCCGCCTTAAACGAGCTCAACGTGTCGTACTTTGCATCAAGCGCTGCAAAAACCTTCAGTTTATAATTAATAAAGAGATCAACATATTCCTCAACCGTTTTCTTGTCGATAACACCTTCAGAGTTATTCTTGTTGTAGGAATATTCGAACTCTGATCGAGTAACAGGCTCATTATTAACAACCATGATGACAGGATCGCTAACCGTCTGAGCAGAAGCAATGCCCGCCATTGCGAGCATTGCGATGGTAAGTATTTTTTTCATCTTACAGTTTTATTCTGGTCTAGAATAATTTGGTGCTTCACTTGTAATGGTAATATCATGTGGGTGACTTTCCATCACACCTGCGTTGGTGATACGGGTAAACTTAGCTTCGTGTAACTGTGCGATGGTAGCAGCACCACAATAGCCCATTCCTGAACGAAGACCACCAATCATCTGATAGATTACCTCCTGTACCGTGCCTTTATAGGGTACACGTCCGGCAATGCCTTCAGGCACCAACTTCTTAACGTCTTTCGTATCAGCCTGGAAATAGCGATCCTTCGAACCACGTTCCATAGCTTCAAGCGATCCCATTCCACGATAGCTCTTGAACTTTCGTCCATTATAAATTATGGTGTCACCAGGACTTTCCTCAGTTCCAGCCACAAGCGAGCCCATCATCACGCATGAACCGCCAGCTGCCAAAGCCTTCACAATATCACCTGAGTAACGCAGGCCACCATCAGCAATCAAGGGTACATCGGTGTCGCGCAACATGCTATAAACATCATAGATAGCAGACAGCTGAGGCACTCCAACGCCAGCGACCACACGAGTTGTACAAATAGAGCCAGGACCAATACCCACCTTGATGGAGTCGGCGCCATTCTCTACCAGCATCTTTGCAGCAGCACCTGTTGCCACGTTGCCTACGACAATGTCTATGCCCTTGAAGGCTGCCTTCGCCTCTCTCAGCTTATCAATGACACCCTTAGAATGCCCGTGGGCTGTATCGATGACGATAGCGTCGGCACCTGCATTGACCAATGCCTGCATACGGTCAAGCGTATCAACAGTAACACCCACACCGGCAGCCACACGAAGACGACCCTTCTCGTCCTTGCATGCCATCGGCTTGTCTTTGGCTTTGGTAATATCCTTATAAGTAATCAGGCCAATCAAACGATTATCCTTGTCCACCACAGGCAGTTTCTCTATCTTGTTACGTTGCAGGATCTCAGCAGCGTCCATCAGATTTGTCTGCTGGTGAGTGGTAACCAAATTCTCCTTAGTCATCACATCGTCCACAGGTCGGTCCAAACGGCGTTCGAAGCGCAGGTCTCTGTTTGTCACGATACCCACAAGATGATTATCCTCGTCTACCACAGGGATACCACCAATATGATATTCGGCCATAATGTCAAGAGCATGTGCTACAGTTGAGCCACGCTGAATGGTGACGGGGTCGTAAATCATACCGTTTTCAGCACGCTTCACAATAGCCACCTGACGAGCCTGCTCATCTATCGGCATATTCTTGTGAATCACACCAATACCACCTTCTCTGGCAATAGCAATAGCCATCTGACTCTCAGTCACAGTATCCATAGCGGCAGTGACAAAAGGCACGTTCAATTCGATGTTGCGCGAGAAGCGGGTTTTCAACTCTACCGATTTAGGCAGTACTTCGGAATAAGCGGGAATCAGCAGGACGTCGTCAAATGTTAGGCCGTCCATCACGATTTTGTCTGCAATAAATGAAGCCATAAATTTACACCTTTTCTTAAATATTGCGTGCAAAGGTACGATTATTTTTTGAGAACGCCAAATTAATTGGCCATTTCCGAGATAAATTTGATGCGAACCAAGCGTATCTCGTTCTCTTCATAATCGCCTCCTAACTCTTCAAAAGCCTCCTTCAGGTCACCAGTATCGCTTTCACGGAAATATTCATAGATGTCATCAATGTCGTCAGGATCCATGATTTCCTGAAGGAAATAGTCTATGTTTACTTTGTTTCCACTATAGAGCACAATACCCTCAAGTTCATCCAGCAATTCTTCGAAGTCGATACCCAGGGCGTTGGCAATCTCGTCCAGGTCTATACGCCGGTCAATGTTCTGCAGAATCTTCAACTTACGCATGGAGTCCTTCGCACGAGTTCTGACGCGCAGGTCTGCCTGACGGGTAATGTCGTTCTCCTCACAATATCGTTTTATCAGGTCGACAAAATCCTTCGCATACGGCTGGCGTGTCTTTCCGTCGCCCACACCTTGAATACTCTTCAGTTCTTCGAGGGTTACAGGATAGTCCGTAGCCATCTGCTCTATAGAAACATCTTGGAATATCACATAAGCTGGACGCTCCAACTTGCGCGACCATTTCTTTCGCAAATCATGGAGCATCGCTGAGAGCGTGGGGTCAAGAGCACTCGTTCCACCTTCCATGTTAGTAGCCTCATCATCCTCATTGAACTCATGATCTTCTGCCACCATGAAAGAGTGCGGTTTCTTTAAGAATTTCTTTCCTGCAGAAGTAACTTTCAACAAACCGTAGTTCTCCACTTCCTTCTTCAAGTAGCCCGCTATGAGTGCTTGACGGATGACGGGGTTCCATATCTTAGGATTATCGTCTTCACCAATACCAAAGTCCTCAAGTTCATGATGCTTATGAGCCAATATCTCTTCAGTTTCCTTGCCTGTAATGAAGTCGATGACATAGTCACTCCGGAAGTTTTCCTTAATAGTCAAGATGGCCTGGAGCACAATAACCAACTGATCCTTCGCCTCCACCTTCACGTGAGGATGCAGGCAGTTGTCGCAGTTATGACAGTTATCCTTATCATACTCCTCACCAAAGTAGTGCAGCAACATCTTGCGACGGCACACAGACGTCTCAGCGTAAGCAGCCGTCTCCTGCAATAACTGTCGCCCGATGTCTTGCTCGGCCACGGGTTTTCCCTCCATAAACTTATCCAGCTTCTGCAAATCCTTGTAACTGTAGAAGGCGATGCAAATACCTTCGCCTCCATCGCGCCCTGCACGACCAGTTTCCTGATAATAGCCTTCAAGACTCTTAGGAATGTCATAATGAATAACAAAACGCACATCAGGCTTGTCGATACCCATTCCAAAAGCAATAGTCGCCACAATGACATCAATTTTCTCCATCAGGAAATCATCCTGTGTCTGCGAACGCTTGGGAGAGTCCAATCCTGCATGATAGGCAGCCGCCTTAATATCATTGGCGCAGAGCACCTCCGCCAGATCTTCCACTTTCTTGCGTGACAGACAGTAAATGATGCCGCTCTTACCAGCATGCTGTTTGATGAACTTCACGATATCCTTGTCCACATCCTTCGTCTTTGGTCTCACCTCATAATAGAGGTTAGGACGATTAAACGACGATTTGAACTCTGTTGCATCAGCGATACCCAAGTTCTTTTTGATGTCCGTACGTACCTTATCCGTAGCAGTTGCCGTGAGAGCAATCACAGGAGCTACACCTATTTCATTTATTATAGGACGTATGCGCCGATACTCTGGACGGAAGTCATGTCCCCATTCTGAGATACAATGAGCCTCGTCAACGGCATAGAATGAAATCTTGACCGATTTCAGGAACTCCACGTTGTCTTCCTTAGTCAGCGATTCTGGAGCCACATACAACAATTTGGTGCGACCCTCACGAATATCGTTTTTCACCTGGTCGATGGCAGCCTTGTTAAGTGACGAGTTAAGGAAGTGAGCAATACCCTCATGATCACTCAGGTTACTAATAAAGTCAACCTGGTTTTTCATCAATGCAATAAGCGGCGAGATGACAATGGCCACGCCGTCCATCAACAACGAAGGCAACTGATAGCACAGCGACTTTCCGCCTCCCGTAGGCATCAGCACAAATGTATCCTTACCATCGAGCACATTCTGAATGATGGCTTCCTGGTCTCCTTTAAAGGTGTCGAAACCGAAATACTTCTTCAGCTCCTTGGTCAGATTAGCATTTTTCTTTGTCATAGGCTCTTTCTTTGCAAATGAGAAGTGAGGAGTTGATCCTTCTCACTTCTCCTGAGTCATATTAAATTTGACTTCGCCAGTTGCGTTTCTGCATACTCGCGGGTCACTTTAAACTCTTTCACTTTCTTCGAAGGCATTTCATACATGGCCTCCATCATGATATTCTCAACAATCGAACGCAAGCCACGTGCTCCAAGTTTATACTCCACCGCCTTGTCCACGATGAGTTTTAGGGCATCGTCAGAGAAGGACAACGCGATTCCGTCCATCTTGAAAAGTTTCTCATACTGCTTCACAATAGAGTTCTTTGGCTCCAGCAAAATACGTCGCAGGGCATCGCGGTCAAGAGGATTCAAATAGGTCAGCACAGGCAGGCGGCCGATAATCTCAGGAATCAGGCCGAATGACTTCAAGTCTTGCGGCATGACGTACTTCATCAGGTCGTCCTTGTCAATCTTACGCACATTCTGCACAGAATTGTAGCCAACGGTGTGAGTGTTCATGCGTTGCGCAATCTTACGCTCGATACCATCGAAGGCACCACCACAGATGAACAAGATGTTGTGTGTATCCACCTGAATATATTCCTGGTCAGGATGCTTGCGTCCTCCCTTTGGCGGCACGTTGACAACTGTTCCTTCAAGCAGTTTCAATAATCCCTGTTGCACACCTTCGCCGCTCACATCACGAGTAATCGAGGGATTATCCGACTTACGGGCAATCTTGTCAATCTCATCAATGAAGACAATACCACGCTCAGCGGCAGGCACGTCCCCATCAGCTACTTGAAGCAACCTGCTGAGAATACTCTCCACATCCTCACCCACATAGCCTGCCTCAGTAAACACAGTGGCGTCGACAATGGTAAAAGGCACATCAAGCAGACGGGCGATGGTGCGAGCGAGCAGAGTTTTTCCTGTACCCGTCGACCCCACCATGATGATGTTAGACTTCTCAATCTCCACACCATCATCATCCTTGGGCTGTTGCAGACGCTTGTAGTGATTATAGACAGAAACCGCCAACGAGCGCTTAGCCTCTTCCTGACCAATGATATACTGGTCCAGGTAGTCTTTTATTTCGCGCGGTTTGGGAACCTGTCTGGGTTGGAATTTCTGCTGCATCTTCGACCCCTTCTTATCTAGGATTCCCTGCTCCAGCACAATCTTATAAGCCTGCTGGGCACAGTCTTCACAGATAAAGCCGTCGATACCAGTAATGAGCAGTTTTACCTCCCTCTCACTACGTCCACAAAAGTTGCACTGTTTCTTCATTTCTTCTTCAGCACTTCGTCTATCATCCCGTATGCCTTTGCCTCTTCAGCCGTCATCCAGTAGTTGCGATCACTGTCTGCCCAGACCTTCTCATAGTCGGTGTGCGAGTGCTCAGCAATTATAGTATAGAGTTCTTTCTTTATCTTCTGAATCTCACGTGCCTCAATCTCTATGTCGCTGGCCTGACCTTGCACGCCACCAAGTGGCTGGTGAATCATCACGCGGCTGTGAGGCAATGCAGAACGCTTGCCCTCCTTACCACTCACCAGCAACACGGCGGCCATAGAGGCGGCCATGCCTGTGCAGATAGTAGCTACGTCGCTCGAGATGAATTGCATGGTGTCATAGATGCCCAATCCTGCATAGACACTACCGCCAGGCGAGTTGATATAAATGGAGATGTCCTTGCCTGGATCTACGCTATCCAAATAGAGCAACTGAGCTTGCAAGGTATTGGCTGTATAGTCGTTCACTTCTGTGCCCAGAAAGATGATGCGATCCATCATCAGTCGGCTGAACACGTCCATTTGTGTCACGTTCAACTGGCGCTCCTCCAGAATATAGGGGTTCATATACTGCGCCTGTTTCTTCATCACGTCGTCAAGCACCAGGCCACTCATGCCATAGTGCTGGGTTGCATATTTTCTGAAATCGTTCATAATCAACTATTTATTACATTTACGAACTCTGGGAAAAGCGGTTAAAGACCTTTCCTTTGAATTCGTAGATACAAAATTAATAAAAAATTTGGTAATCACGCAAGTTTCGCTGTTTTTTTTTGTTTTTTTCGTTTTTTTATTAGCTTAAAAACTTTCACAAATGCTGCCTGCCTCTGTTTTGGCCCAAATAGTGGAGAGAAGTTTGATGAAAAAGGGAAATGTGAAGCAAACGAGACGCGAATGAACCTATATATAAAAAGTCCTGAAACTTGTTACGTCTCAGGACTCATTATTCTTATGTGAGCAAAGCCTTACGCCTGCATCATCTTATTAAACTCGTCAAGCGTCACCTTCTTCACGTTCAGCTTCACCACCTGCTTCAATGCATTGGTCAACTTCACGTCGACGGCACGATCAACGTACTGCTCAGCATTCTCACGCTTCTTCAACTGCTCAACGGCATAGTTCTCGAGCACGTCATCAGGCACATTGCTCATACCGTACTGGGCAAACTGAGCGCGAACGGCCTGCTTGGCAATCTCCTTCAAGTCGGTGTCTTCCACCTTTATATTATTAGCTTCGACCAACTGTTCCTTGATGAGATGCCATGCGAGCTCCTTGATACTTCCCTCGAAGTTCTTCTCCACATACTCCTCACCCTTGTCCTTGTTGTTGTTGATCATGACACGCTTCAACAGAGCCTCTGGGAATTCGAGCTTGCCAACCTTCTCTTCCAGATACTTGCGAACGTCCAGCAAGAACTTGTAGTCGCTGTTACCGACCAACTGGGGCTTGATGCTATCGGCAATCTTCTGACGGAAGTCGGCCTCTGTCTTCACATCCTCACCAAACACCTTCTCGAAGAGTTTCTCGTCGACTGCGGCGGGCTGGAAATGACGAATCTCTGTAATCTGGAAGCTGAAGTCGCTCTCCAAGTCGGCCACCTCTTCCTTCTTCACCTTCAGCAAGGCTGCCACCTCAGCATCATTGTTGGGATAAGCTTTCTTGGGGTTGAAGGTAATGATATCGCCAGGCTTGGCACCCTCAAACTTCTTCTTCTCATCCTCACCCTTGATGTAGCTGGGCATCACCATTCCACCCTCGGTAGTGATACCACCTTCAAGTGTATTGCCCTCAGCATCCAACTGGCGAAGGTCACCCTTCAGCGTGTCGTTGCCACTCCACTCCTGAGCCTCTACAAACTCACCAGCCTGAGAAGCATACATCTGCACCTGGTCTTCAATCAGTTTGTCGTCAACGGTGATATCATAGTAATCGATGCTGTCCTTGCTCGTCAGCTCAGCCTTGAACTCAGGAGCAATAGCAATGTCAAACACGAACTCGAAAGGACCGTCGCCTTCCAAATCCTGCGGCACTTGCTTCTCACTGGGGAGGGGCTCACCCAACATTTGAATCTTATTCTCACGGATATACTCATAGAGCTTCTCGCCAAGCACACGGTTCACCTCATCCACCTTGACGGCGGTGCCATACTGCTTCTTGATTAGTCCCATAGGTACCATGCCAGGACGGAAGCCAGGCACATTTGCTTTCTTGCGATAGTTTTTGAGGGTCTTCAAGACCTTCTCCTCGTAGTCGGCCTTCTCAACGGTGATAGTCATCACGCCGTTGATTTTATCGGCACTTTCAAACTTAATGTTCATCGTTTTTTAATTACAAGCCCCCTAAGTTAGGGGGAATGGGGGTCTGAACAAGCGAATCAAACCTTCTTTACAATTATAAATATTTATGGGGAATCTGCGCCTGTTCAGACCCCCATCCCCTTGAATTTAGGGATAAGCGGCTGCAAAATTACTGATAATTGCCGTAAAACATGCATGATTACCATTTTTTAACGCTTCGACGGACAGCTACAAGCCCTGTTCCTCCTTCTTGCGACGCTCCTCTTCCAGCAACTGGAAGTCCTTCTTGCGCAGCACAAACGAATTGGTGAGATACTTGTCGCGCACCACGCTATTCTCTGCCAGTTCCTCAGGGGAGCCGTGAAACAGGATGCGCCCTTCGAAAAGCAGGTAGGCGCGATCGGTGATAGTCAGCGTCTCGTCAACGTTGTGGTCGGTAATCAATATGCCTATATTACGCTTCTTCAAGTTCCACACAATAAACTGGATGTCCTCCACAGCAATCGGGTCAACGCCAGCGAAAGGCTCGTCAAGCATGATGAAGCGAGGATTAATGGCCAGACAACGTGCTATCTCGCAACGGCGGCGCTCGCCACCTGAAAGACGGTCGCCTAGGTTCTTGCGTACCTTGTTCAGGCGGAACTCATGTATCAGGTCTTCCATCATGAAGTATTTCCAGTCGTATTCCGTGAAGTTAGGATAGGCCTCAAGATAGTCCTTGGGAATAGTAGGTTTCACCTCACGCATCTCAAGTACGGAGAAAATGTTGTCCTCCACAGTCATCTTACGAAACACGGAAGCCTCCTGAGCCAGATAGCCTATACCCACCTCCTCCTGGGCACGCTTATAGACGGGAAAGTTGGTGATTTCCTTACGCTCCTGTCCATTGTTCACAAATACCTGGCCGCCATTGGGCAACACCAGTCCTGTGGTCATATAGAACGAGGTGGTCTTTCCTGCGCCGTTAGGTCCAAGCAGCCCCACAATCTCGCCCTGACGGACGGTGAAATTCACGTCGTTGACCACCGTTCGCTTGCCGTACTTCTTCACCAATCCCTGTGCCTCCAACGTATAGCTGCCCTCCATCTTGGCCACGAGATCCAGCTTTCCGTTGTTACGTTCCAACAGATTGTTAAACAGTTGCGTTATTTCGTTCTTCTTCATGTCGCCTGTTCAATTTGGCTGCAAAGGTACGAAAAAGATTGAAGATGGAAGATGGAAGACGTAAGATTTATAATAAAAAAACAAAAAACTCCACGCTCTGTCCTCAAATTCTCAAATAATAATAGTAATTTTGCAGCATGATTTTGCAAACAACTATCGAGAAAAGATGCTGATACATAAATGGCTGACCACCTTCGGTCGCTATCTGATACTGATGGGACGCACGTTCTCCATCCCTGAACGCCTGCGCATGTTCTGGAAGCAATATGTCAAGGAGATGGCCCAATTGGGTGTCAATTCCATAGGCATCGTGTTGCTCATTTCCTTCTTCATCGGAGCCGTTATCTGCATACAGATGAAGATGAATATCGAGTCGCCCTGGATGCCTCGTTGGGTGGCTGGCTATACCACACGAGAAATCATGCTGCTCGAGTTTTCATCCAGCATCATGTGTCTTATCCTGGCCGGCAAGGTGGGTTCCAATATTGCTTCAGAATTAGGCACCATGCGTGTCACACAGCAGATTGATGCGTTGGAAATTATGGGCGTCAATTCGGCCAGCTATCTCATCCTTCCCAAGATTCTCGGCATGCTTACCCTCATGCCTTTCCTCGTTATCTTCTCCTCCGTGATGGGAATTCTTGGTGCCTACGCCACCGCATACGTGGGCCACATCATGCCGCCCGACGACCTGACGGCAGGCCTGCAGCACGACTTCGTGCCCTGGTTCATGTGGATGAGCATCATCAAGAGCCAATTCTTTGCATTCATCATTTCGAGCGTTCCCTCCTTCTTCGGCTACACCGTCGAGGGTGGCAGCGTCAACGTAGGCAAGGCGTCGACCGATGCCGTTGTCACTTCCAGTGTCCTCATTCTCTTTTCCGATGTATTCCTAACCCAGCTATTGTCATGATTGAAGTAAAACATCTATGCAAGTCCTTCGAGGGAAGAGAAGTGCTCAAGGACATTTCCACCGTGTTTGAAGAAGGAAAGACCAACCTCATCATTGGACAGAGCGGAAGCGGAAAGACCGTGTTAGTGAAGAACCTCGTAGGCCTTTTCGAGCCTACCAGCGGACAGGTGCTCTATGATGGGCGCGACTTTGTAACGATGTCTAAGAACGAGAAAGTACACATGCGCCGCGAGATGGGCATGATCTTCCAGAGTGCCGCCCTCTTTGACTCGCTCTCCGTTTTGGAGAACGTCATGTTCCCACTTGACATGTTCTCCACAATGAATCTGCGTGAGCGCAAGAAGCGTGCTAAGTACTGTCTCGATCGTGTAAACCTCATTGATGCCGAAGACAAATACCCCGGTGAGATTTCTGGTGGCATGCAGAAGCGAGTGGCCATTGCTCGAGCTATCGCCCTCAACCCCAAATATCTTTTCTGCGATGAGCCCAACTCAGGACTCGATCCTAAGACATCGCTTGTCATCGACGAACTGTTGCACAGCATCACTCGCGAGTTCAACATGACCACCATTATCAATACCCACGACATGAATTCTGTCATGGGTATTGGTGAAAACATTATTTTCATCTATGAAGGCCATAAAGAGTGGCAAGGCGTAAGTGCGGACATTATGGAAAGCGACAACAAACGCCTTACTGACTTTATCTTTGCCAGCGACCTGCTCAAAGAAATGCGGCAGGCCATACTAAAGAAGTAAGAGGCCAGAATTACTGCGCTGTGAACGAGGTGACGCTATTGGTCCCCTGATGCGTAGAACCAAGGTAGAGACCGTGCCATGATGTTGTGGCGTCGGTAGGTTCCGTAGTGTTGTACTTCACGTTGTACGTAGAACCTTTCACCATACCCGTTGCCGTGAAGAGCGCCAAGCTGCTGCTGCATGCTTTCTCGAAAGAATACGTGACCAGATTGTTTCCAGATGCATCGGCCAACGTGTAGTAGCGACCCGTTCCATAACTGATGGTGTTAGTAACGAAGGCGTATCCCTGCTTGGCATTCGAGATGGTGTTTCCACTACCGCCACCGCCACCAGGACGCCATCCGCCGCCACCGCCGCCGCCACCTTGGTTAGCGCCAGCACTGATGCCGATACCCGTTCCCGTAATCTGTATATAGGAGTTGTTGTCACAGTCGAAGCCTTCCTCTGGCGCACCCTTGGTAGTATAAGCAAAGACGACGCCGTTGCCTATGGTGATGGCCCCCGTTGTGCCTGCGTTGGAGTCTATGGCATCGTTGCCAGTAGACCAACAGACGGTGACACCTCCGTTGAATATAATCTTTCCTGCCGAGTTGATGCAGTCGTCGTAGCATTGGAAATAGTGCTTACCGCCCTGAATATCAATGCCCGTCTTCGACTCCAGGCCCTCGCCGCCGCTCGACTTGGTGTAGATATCCGTCTCGCCGCCATAAATTGTCACAGCGCAGATAGCCTTGATAGCCTTGGCCGATGATGAGTTATAGGAGGCGCCTGTCTGCCTGATGGTCAGCTTGGGGCCTGTTCCGTCGGGCTTTCCTTGAATGTATGAACCTGTCACGTTGGTCCATTTTGTACCGCCGCCCATACCTCCAGGGCCGCCCCATCCGCCGCCAGTCGACGTCTGTGTGCCGTCTCCGCAACGAATAGCCTTTGAGGCATTTCCACTCATGTTGATGGTGATGTCGCCTGCATATAAGGCCATGCAAAGAGCATTCAGACCTTTTGCACTCTTCACGTCGCCGTTCTCCATAGTAGGAGCAGCGCTGTTGTTGATGACCAGCGTGCCGCCATCCGTATAGATAGTGCCAGAATTCTCGTCCTCGTGACCCTCGGTTTCACCCGTTGCGTCTTCGTCTTCCTCCAAATCCACCTGAATGCCGTCATCGCCTACGCCACTGATGCTGACGTTGCCGCTCTTCATCTGGAAATATTTGTTACACGAGATACCATCCTTGACTGCTGATGGAATGACCAGCGTCAAGTTCTTCAGCTCAATATAGTCACCGCTCTTGATAGCGTGCCCCGTGTTTCCTGTTACGGTTAGCGTGCCGTTTCCTTGCAGCTGCAGTTGTCCTTTGCTGTAGATGCACCCCTTCTGCGATCCGTTAGCACCGTCCGAAAGCGTGTTCTCCGTGTCTTTCTTCGCACTAATCTGAATACGCTTCTTGTTGGTGATGTAGATAGCGGCTCCATCAGGATTGTGCAACGTGACGCCTGCAAGTGCTATGCTACACTTGTAGCTGCCTCCCAGCGTGAGCGAACCGTTGTTCGACGTGCCACTCAGCGTGTAGGTGATCTCGTCATCATTTATCGAGGAGACGTTGGTTTGGTTGATAGTCACATGAGCGCCATTGACGGTAGCATCGACATACTGTGCCACGTTGCCGGCTATGGTGACGTAGGCATTCGTACCATCATAGCTCACGTTCACCGAGTTGTCCTTCACGTTAGTGTCATCCACCGTCATAGCATCAATATCCGTCAGCGTAAACGTCTTATCCATGATGGTCACCGTCTTCCCCTCCGAGTAGTTCATCTCGCCCGTCTGGGAGGAAGGGAACAAATAAGTGACGTTTCCTAACTTGACGTTCAGCGTCTGTCCCGTAGCTGCTATCGTCAGCATCAGGGTTGTGAGAAGTGCATATATCTTTTTCATATTTTCGTAATCTTTTGGCTGCAAAGTTAGCAAAAAATAATGAAATAGGGGACAATTATTCTACGAAAACCTTGTTTTCTTCAGCAAACAGTTCATTTTTCCTTCAATAAAACAGTTTCCCCGTTAGGCCAAACTGCCATTTCGACCTCATCATCTGCGACAGCTAAGAGACGAAAAATGAGACGCAGTAAAAGACTCGTCTCAATAAAAAACATCCAGCCGAACGAACTTGTTGCGACTGGATGATTCCTTTGTCAGTTTACTGAGCCGGAGCCCATTTGCAGCGGACGGGAGAAATGATGGCCCCCTCCTTCTTCAACTCGGCGAATGCCTTGTCCACTTCCTTACGATCGGCACCCAAAGCCTTCGTTACGTCGCCTGCTGAGACGGGTTTGCCTGCCTCGCGCATTGCCTGTAATACCTTTTCTTTCATAATCTTTCTGTTTAAAATATATTAGGTCCAAAACTCCTTGTCTCCCGTATCCTCCATTTCTCCCTGACACTTTGGACACGTTTTCATGTTCCAGATACGAATGTGGTCGCTGCCACATTGCAAGCACAGACGGCCAACCTCACTCCTATAGGATGGAGCCACATCGGCGATGATGCCACCCACAACGATATTCTGAATCGTCTTGCAGTCAGGACATAGCATCGCTGTTATCTGCTGGCGAAACAAGCCTCGTCCCTCATAGACGTCAGCTTCATATCCACAGGACTTACAACGGTATTTCCGTTTCCAAGCCATAGGTCAACCTATCTTCTGCCGACAACCTCCCTCGATGCCGAGTTTCGTTAGGGACATCGTTAGAAATTGACATCCCTCTCAGGAGCCATGAACGAACAGAAACGGGCTGTGGCATGAGTGATGTAGAGGACGGCCATATTGTCATCGTCGGCCTTATACATCGACTTCAATTCCTCGTTGCGTTTCAGGAATTCCTCCTTGACAGCCAAGGTCTCGTCGTTCACCAAGACACCACTCAGTCGCATCCACTCGCTACCCGACTTCTTCAAGGCGCAAATCTCAAACTTCCCGTTTGCAGCCATCTGCTTGTAGACGTCCTTCACCTTGCCCGTCATGATATAGAGGCGGCCATCGATAATCTCTGACACGCCAAAGGCACGCACATGGGGCTGGTCACCGTCCACGGTAGCGATGAAGAATGCGCCGCAATCCTTCAGATACTCCTGCACTTCAGCCATATTCTGCTGTCGGGTTTCCTCGCTCAGCGTGTCGACCACTTCCTCTGCCACAATTTCGTTCTCCACCTTAGCCTCTGCGGGCTTGTTAGAATTACATGCTGCCAAAGCAAGCAGCGAAACAACAGCATAAATAATCATCTTCATACTATTTTATATATTTGTTAGATTATTCTTTCACACATTCTTGCTGCAAATATACTGTTTTTACGCTAAACTCATACCATTCACCCCAATATTTTATGATTGTTTATGAAGACAATGGGAAAAAAAGCTGTAATTGGTATTGTCTCATCCAAACTCATGTGGGAACCATCAGAAAATAAAGAATGTGCCAGCAGCCACTTTCTACGTGACTTGGCACACTCTTTATCTGTCATTGTTTAGAAAAACGACTAAGTGTTTTTACTCCACAAAAACAATGGGGTATTCCTTGTCAGCAAGTATCTCACCGTTCTCGCTGTTAGACTTCACCGTAATACGAAGTCTGTGTGACTGACCATCGAAGAAATCCTCAATGTTTGTAAAGCGAATGATGTAAGAGTTCTTCAATGCTCCGCTAACAGGCAAGTCACTCAGGTGAATCTGATTACCATTGCTGTCGATAAAGTTGCTATTCGTGAACAGCATCGTTCCGTCTGTATATATGGAAAGATCCCAGGGATAATTCTTATCGAGATACCGCTGGTATGAATTCGCCCATGTAGAACTTGCCGAGTAGACGGTATGAATGGTGCCCTGAGTGGTTGTCCAATTTTCCTTCACCCATTGGGTGCTGAAAAGATTGGCTTTATTACCAGGTTGGTTGGGCTCATCCGTCAGATTGACATATACCCTATTTGCACCATTGCGGAACGAGAACAGGTCGTTGGCAAAGCGAAGTGCCATCACACCGCATTCATTTGTATCAGGAGCATTCCAACTTGTGTAAACGTATGAAGAAGAAACGACTCGGTAAGAATCACTTAGAGAAGCTTCGTACAGAGTTTGAGCATCCACGCCACCAAATCCACGTGTGCGCCACACACCATCAACACTATTTCTCCAAGATTTCTGCTCCAAATAGCTTTTGAGTTCAGTTGCTGTCGTGAGGTTCATAGCACCACTGACAAACCCACCATAGCCCACACAACCGAATCGGACATCAAGCGTTTGCGAAAGCTGCTGCGACCAGTTGATGATGTCGCGATAGATAGCATTAGCCTCTTCAGACATACTTGTGGAGTTGTCAACCAGGAATACGAGGTCAACCATTGGATTTGCTTGATTTCCTGCATCATCAATCGTATTGTAAATGGAGAAGCCCTTAGGGATGTCATCAAGAGATATCCAAAGATTCTGCCTGCTGTCGGTCGGCCCATAAAGACGCAACCAATCCTTGGTATATGGATCTTGCACGCCAGTCATATCAAGGCGAATCACAGCCCACTTATTCTCCCTATCAATCGAAAAGCTGAAGTTAGGAATCACCGTGTTGATATCCTCAGCTGGTATAATGGGGTTAGGAGTGGCTTCATCATCATCAGGAATTCCTTCCACATGAACGTTGTCGATTAAGCCGCGATCTGCCTCAAAGAGCGGGTCGATAGTAATATTGAAGGACACCTGACTGGTAAGCAGGTTGCCAACGATGTTGGTGCGGTTGTTGCGCTGCACGGGAACGTTGGAGAAAGGCACGGCATTGATGATGGTACCATCAGCATTCTGAACCTCCAAGTCGGCCTTGATGAGCGACTTTTCGCCCTCGTTACCAACGAGCAGGTAGTTGAGACCGAGATTGTGATAAGTGACGCCATCCACCTTCAATCTGGCATTGGGTAGATTAGCAGCAGAGAGCACGATGTCAGCCGTAGTAGCAGATGCCGGCACCACCTTGCCAGTAATGGCATCAAGTTCGGTATAGACATTGTCAATCGTCACCTTGCTCTTGGCCACTGTGACGCCAGAAGCGATAGTCACTCCCCAGTCAACATTGGCGGAACCGTAGTTCAGCTGTGCCCAGGGGCGTTTCAATGTGACGCTCTCCGACGCTGCGCCTGTCACCTTGAAGTTGTTCACGTGAGCGGTGAAGGCATCAAGGGTTTCGTCGTTGGCTGAAATCTTGGAGTAATCCACGGTCACCTTACCCGTTACAGGGTTGAAGGTCACGGCATTTGCGGTAGCATTGGGATTCTGTGCCCAGAACACGATGTTGTAGGTCTGGCCCTTCAGGAGCTGAAGGTTTACTGTTGCTCCTAATGAACTGTCGAAGGCATTCTCCTTCACCTGCCTGATAATAGAAACCTCTTCATTGCTGGTATTATATACAGCAACGGTCAGCGTACTGGCTGCTGAGCCATCACTCTCACCTGTCACTCCTGCACGTGTCAACGGTGCTCCGCCGAGATTAGCCGTGAATGACACATTCACCGTATTGCCGTCAGCGATAAAGTCTGGGCTTGCCTCGTCACTGGTACAGGCACTAAACAAACCTGCCGTGAGGAGTGCTGCTAAAAATATATGCTTTTTCATAACCGTAACTTGTTTAATATCTATCATGTGCTTGTTTGAAAGTCATTTAGCCAATATTCAGTTGCGATAATAAAGGCCACGAATGAGTGGAGAAACATAATACTTTGCTTCCTGCATTTTGATTCTCGATTCAGAAGGCCACGATGTAGGTACACTTAAACCATCTTCGTCCTTAAAGACTCTAAACACTCCCTCTTCCATCAATTTGTGGTCAGGATCAGGTCCTTTATCTACCATCACAAATGCATAATACAGGTCCTTGATACCATCGGCAGTTTTGGTGCCTGAAATAATAAGAGCTGTTTTTGTTTCAATGCCAGAACTCATTCCGATTGTGTTGAAGAATACCGTAAAATTGTCGCCTTCGCCACTAATGAAAGCCCCTTCTCCTACTGAGGAGGAAATACCTCCTTGAGCTTGCTCTTTATAATCCAACGTATTATTAGTTGTATTCTGATTATAGAACTGGATGTAGTACGGACTTACTTGAGAGCCAGGAGCATATCCACCTTGTGCCTGATCTTGACAATAAACGGCAACAAACGGCTCAATGAAGTATGTTCCTTCCACTTTCGGCGGATTAACACCATCATAGATAGGAATATAGTCTTTCATGTCGTCACGAATTTCTTCAGGAACCACATCGTCTATTCTGTCGTCTCTTAAAGAGAGGTCGCCCTCATAGAGCGGATCGATGGTGATGTTGAAGGAGACTTGGCTGGTGAGCAGGTTGCCAACGATGTTGGTGCGGTTGTTGCGCTGAACGGGAACGTTGGAGAACGTGAGAGCATTGATGACGGTGCCGTCGGCTTGTTGTACTTCCAAGTCGGCATTGATGAGCGACTTCTCACCCAAGTTGCCAACAAGCAGATAGTTAAGACCGAGGTTACGATATGTGACGCCGTCCACCTTCAAGGTAGCTTTAGGAAGCTCACTTGCTGCAAGCACCACGTCGGCTGTCGTTGCTGATGCTGGTACCACCTTTCCTGTGATGGCGTCGAGCTGGGTATAGACATTGTCAATCGTCACCTTGCTCTTCGCCACCGTGACGCCAGCAGCAACGGCCACTCCCCAGTCAACATCGTTGGAGCCAAAGTTCAACTGAGCCCAAGGACGTTTCAGCATGACATCCTGCGACAGTTCTCCCGTCACTTTGAGATTCACCTGTGCAATGAAGGCATCAAGGGTCTCGTCGTTGGCAGAAATCTTGGTGTAATCCACGTTCACCTTGCCTGTTGCAAAGTCAAATGTCACCGCATTGGTTGTAGCTTTAGGATTCTGTGCCCAGAAGACGATGTCGTAGGTCTGACCCTTCACGAGCTGTAAGTCCACCGTAGCACCTAAGAAACTGTTGAAGGCGTTCTCCTTCACTTGACGGAAAGCGGCAATCTCCTGTTTTTTTGAATTGTAAACTGCCACAGTCAACGTACTGGCTGCTGTTCCGTTGCTTTCGCCAGCCACCCCAGCACGAGTCTGTGGTGCTCTGTCGAAGTTGGCCTTGAAGGACACATTCACAAGACTTCCGTCAGCAATACTTTCGGAATTCGCATCTTCACTTGTGCAGGCGCTAAACAGTCCTGTCGTGAGGGCCATTACCGCTGCGAGATAGAAAATCTTTTTCATGTTGTTAATTGTTTAGGTGAATAATAAAAAATAACTTGAATATAGTTTGTATGTTTTAGTTTTATGTTGTGTAACGCTCATCAACGTCAATTCACGTAAACTGTAAAGTTGCCGTCAAATTCTGTATTAATAGCCACATTACCAGAAGAGTGAGTACTGAAAAACCGCCCCCTGACGACCGTCTCATGGTCGCGCAGCAGCGGAATCTCTATCGGATTGCAAAATGACAATAGCGTACCATCGCTTCTATAGATGCCAATGGCCACGCTGACGCTCGATGCCTGATTGCTGACAAGCACGTAATCGAAGCCTAATGTTGCCTCGGAAATATCCGTTGGTTCTGGCATTGTCGTGATAAACTGATAACCTCTTGCTGCATCGAATGGCTTGTCGGTAAAGATATTGAATCGGTTTGGAAAGAAACCTGTATAGCGGAACAATACGCGATACTGAGAGAAATTCACGTGAGCAGCCTCATCAGGGTCGGTAATCCCCAAGTTATTCGCAACGAATTCATTCAAATCGGTAGTGACAAATTTGAACCGAGCCAAGGGACGTGTCATATCCACTTTGGCTTCAATGGTCGCAGGATCGTCAATACTAAACGAAGCAGGCACCTCTACAGTCGTCTCACCGATGAAGGCTTGACGCAATTCAGTAGATCCCTCATAGCTATCCAACAAGCCCGTCAAGGCAATATCATAGAAAGAGGTCGTATCATAGAAATAATCTGCACCCTGTCCACGAAGCACATAGTCAGCCCACACCTTGATCAAGTATCTGCCAGCTGGCAGAGTAAAGTTGCAGCGGTAGTCGGGTTGCTCAAGGTCTTCGTTCAAGTAGCGGAATGTCGAGACAGGATTGGATGGATGTGCACCTTGATCATCCACCAGATAGCAACACACCACATAGCGCAACTCATAAGGCCGGGCATCATTGTTCCCTACCCTACTGGAGCGCGTTTGGGTTGTACCATCGGCAAGATAGTCCACCTCGTGATAGATTGGCAAAATATTGCGATCAAACTGCAGATTGAGGTTGACGTAGCCATTAACCTGCATAGGCATCTCATATCTTTCGCAAGCCGCAAACAATAGTGTCAATACAATACTTAATATGTATTTTTTCATGTGCATCATCTTCTTATGATTGTATCATTTTCATTTTACAACCATCATGGGTTGCAACTATTACATCATTTTTCTTGTATTCACTTCACAATGAACGGTGCAAATATCCGATAATTTTTCTTAACATGCAAATTTTTTTGTAGGAAATGTTTCTTCATTTTGTATGAGATTTTCCAACTCGCCTTTTTTCACTTCAGAGATTCATCAAGTAAGTTTTCCTCCCATAGTGTTTGATATGTCGAAGAAAATGAGTAACTTTGCAGCACGAAAAATGTAGCAATATACTATCTAAGAAATCATGATGAACAGAATCTTTGCTTTTGCATTGACTTGCACGACCCTCCTTTTGTGCTGTTCGTGCAGCCAGAAAGGCCATACTACACAGAGTGGTACTTCAACCGTTGACAGCCTCGTCTGCCCTAAATATGCCACAGGCTATCAAGTAAGGGATAGCGCCGGCATGCGACTGGTTGACGTGGGGAAAGACTACCATTTTGCCTTAGTGAAAACGGACGACGTCGATGCTCCTGACGGCTACACGAAGGTGCGTGTACCCATCAAGCGCACCATCTGCATGACGGCCCTGCAACTGTCAAACTTCACGATACTTGACGCCCACGACGTGGTGAAGGGATTGACCGGCACGAAAAACCTTTTCAACAAGGACATCTTAGCGCGAGTGAAGGACGGACGCATCGTAAAGATTGGGATGGAAGGCAACTTCGATACGGAGATGGTCTTGGCCGCCAATCCAGACGTGATTTTCATCTCTCCCTCCAAACGAGGCGGCTACGACGCCATCAAGGAGACGGGAATCACCTTGGTCCCACATTTAGGATACCAAGAACTCGACCCGTTGGGACAGGCCGAGTGGATAAAATTCGTAGGCATGTTTATTGGGAAGGAGCGTGAGGCCAACGAGGTGTTTACTGGTATCTCCGACAGGTATCAGGCACTCAAGGAAACGGCAAGCAAGTCCGCCTCGCGTCCCACCGTGTTTAGCGGCGAGATGCACTACGGCAACTGGCATGCCGTCGGCGGAAAGAACTACCTCGCGCAGATCTTCCGTGACGCAGGCGCGGAGTACGTCATCAATGATGAGGAAACGGCTGGGGAGAATCTCGAGTTTGAGAAGATGTATTCACTTGCCGCAAAGGCCGACTACTGGCGAATACTGAACAGCTTTCCAGGCGACTTCAGCTATAAGGCGCTGCAGGCTTCCGAGCCACGCAACGAGCTGTTTCAGGCTTTCAAGGAGCGGAAGGTCATCTACTGCAACATGAAGAAGCAGGCCTACTATGAAATATCACCCGTCCAGCCCGATGTGCTGCTCAAAGACTTCGTGGCCATCTTCCATCCCGATCTGGTAGAGCCTGACTATGCACCTACGTATTACAGATTACTTGGAGAATAGGGAGAGAATATGAAGTTTCCGTTGTTCATCGTATTGATCGTCGCCATCGTCGTGCTGCTGGTTGTCAACCTGCTCATTGGCTCCGTCAGCATCCCAGCGACAGAGGTGTGCCGAATCCTGCTGGGAGGCGGCTCCAACGAGATTTGGACCAACATCATCTTTAGCAGTCGTCTGCCCCAGGCCTTGACGGCCATTGTAGCAGGTGCAGGCCTCGCCGTGAGCGGTCTCCAGATGCAAACCGTCTTTCGCAATCCGTTGGCAGGCCCGTCCGTCTTGGGTATCAGTAATGGCTCTGCCCTTGGCGTGGCCTTTGTCGTGTTGCTGTCAGGCCAAATCGGCGGTGTGGCACTCTCCCGCTTAGGCTATCTTGGTGACGCCGCCATGAGTATTGCAGCCATCGTGGGAGCCTTGGCCGTGCTGTCGCTGATACTTTGGGTGTCGCAGAAAGTGAAGGGGAACGTCACCTTGTTGATTATCGGTGTGATGATAGGTTATCTGGCCAACGCTATCATCGGCGTGCTGAAGTTTCTTTCGCCAGAAGAAGACGTGAAGGCTTTCGTGGTGTGGGGACTCGGTTCTTTCTCTCGCGTCAGTGGCGACGAAATGATGCTGTTTATTTCGTTGATGTGCGTGCTGCTACCCTTAGCCTGCCTGTTGGTGAAGCCAATGAACCTGATGCTTCTCGGCGACCGCTATGCCGCCAACTTAGGTCTGAACATTCGTCGCAGCCGCATGTTGGTGATTATCTCCTCTGGCGTGCTGGTGGCCATCGTCACCGCCTATTGCGGCCCCATCATGTTCATCGGATTGGCCGTTCCCCATCTTGCCCGCGCCCTTTTCCGCACCTCCGACCATCGCCTGCTGATGCCTGCCACCGCCCTCTGCGGCTCCGTCCTTGCCCTCTTGTGCAATCTCATCGCCCGCATGCCAGGCTTCGAGGGTGCCCTGCCTGTCAATAGCGTCACCGCTTTGGTAGGTGCTCCCGTCATTGCCGCCGTCCTCTTCGGTCGCCGCAAGGATTCCATTGGGGAGTGATGGCTATCTATCGCCGCTCGCGCCTCTGACCTCTCCCAGATCATCAATGAGCAGCACCACAAGCTGACCATGTGGCAGCAAGGGTCGGCAATGCTCAGCACAATGTCCGATAATCACATCGCTGAACGCCTGGAGTTTCTCCGAAGGAATCATGTTCCATAGCTCGCGAGCCAAGGTGACGTCAGTCAAATCAAGACGGATGCCTGCCTCTTCCAGCATTTGCTGGATAAACGTCTTGTCCATCGTGGCCTTGCGGCTGTGTGTGTCCAGATGCCCCGCTGCCAGCTTGACGGCCTTCCCCAGCATGACGCCAAGGGTGATGCGCTCAATATTCAGTTCGCTTGCTATCTTGAGGGTCTCGCCGATGTAGTTGCCGTATTCCACAAAAGCCTGTTGGGGTAGGTCAGGATAAAGTGCCTTGACGTATCGCTCACTCTTTCCTCCGCTGTTGATGACCACACGCTCTGCGCCAGATGCCTTTGCCACCGTCATGCACTTGCGGATGGAGTCGATGAAGGCCTCTTCCGAGAATGGCTTCACGATGCCTGAGACGCCGATGATCGAGATGCCGCCCTCTATGCCAAGTCGCGGATTGAAGGTGCGATGGGCGATGTCTGCCCCTTGGGGAACGCTGATGGTGACGGTGAGCGAAGTGGATGGCGATAGGATGGCTGCAAGATTCTTTCGAATCATCTCCCGTGGGGCCTTGTTGATGGCTGGACAACCAGGGGGGAAGTCGAAGCCAGGCAATGTGAACACCCCAACGCCCTCTCCACCAAGGATGGTGATTGGCTCGTCTGCTTCCCCCTCCGAGACCGCAGCCCTAATCTCCAATCCGTTGGTCACGTCAGGATCGTCACCTGCCTCTTTCTGTACCGACGCAAAGCCGTCGCCATAGCTCACGGGTACGATGATGGTCTCGCCGTCGGGCAGTATCACAGGCACTTCGCAAGGCGTCTCATTCCTGACAAGTCTCAGCGTGGCGGCGATGGCGGCTGCTGTGGCACAGGTGCCGGTGGTGAGTCCGCTATGCAAGGGGTAGAACTCAGGTAGCATTTTCTCCACCATCCTTCGCAGGCCGTAAGGACCGTTGACAGACTCTATCCGCACGCCTTGCAGTTGGGGTATCTGTGGCGGATAGGCCGGACGCTCTATCACGAAGACCTTCATGCCTGCCTGTCTTGCTGTCTCCACCTTCTCGGTGAAGCCTCCGCTGAAGCCGCTCTCCTTGGTGATGATGGCCTGTGGATGCAACCTTCCGATGAGCTCCGCCGTCTCATCGTCCTCGTAGTACACCAGTCGGTCTTCAGGAAAGCAGTTGGCGCTGGCCAGTCGTTTCGACACGCTGCGGTTGAGGATGCGAAACCAGCTTGCCTCATGTCTCTCCCAGTAGGGACGCAGCTTGCCGATGGTGTTCACGCCGGTGAGGGCCAGCAGCCGTTGTATGTGGTGTTGCTCCAATTGACGCAGCGCATCGTCGTAGTCCTTGCACCAGATGAGGTCAGCGTCGTGTGGTGGATAAAGCCTGTCGTAGCGGACGATCGGCGCCTGGATTTGGTCGGCGAGGAAGAGCAGGTTGCGATGCAGGTCTTCGGCAAACGGATGGGCGGCGTCCACGACCAACCGTATGTCATGCTCCCGACAGAAAGCCACCATCTCAGGCACGTCCATTCCCCCCGTCAGGTGCACCCCATGCACCAGTTCTATCTTCTGTCCGTCGCCACGAGTTGAGTAGTAATAGGGCGTGCCAGCCTCCTCCAGCACCTCCACGGCCTTTCGCCCCTCTGTCGTCCCACCGAATACCAGTATCATTGCATCATTATTTTTAGTTCCACAACACTTGATGGTGCAAAATTAGCACAAAAAAACTGATTAGGCAAATTGTATGCAAATAAATTAAAGATAGGCAAGCGCGCTCGCTTCCCTTGTCTCAGATTGGCCCCTTTCTTGCTTGCGCTTCCCGTTTTTTCTCCCCGCCCAGAGAAAATTTGCGGCCTGCCCAGCGCGAAAATTATCGCCTCTCATTTTGACGCTGCGAAGTTACAAAAGCGCCGTTGCGGTTCACGAATTTTTTCACGATTTTTTTCAAACCAATATGGTCGTGTGTCATTAATGTCATTAGGTCATGACACATGACACATGACACTCATGACACAATCAAATGTCATTTGGTCATTTTAGGTCAAAGTCATTTTGGTCATAACCATTTTTTCAATTGTCAAAATCCACACTATAATATATAAATATATATATATTTATATATTATAGTGAGCAAATGACCGAATCCAAAATCCATTTTGACCAAAATGACCTTGACCACATTGACCACGACAAATGCTCTGCAGATTATACGTAACCTATTGACAATTAATACGTTTTGCTTCTATAAACAAAAAAGGGAACGCAAGAATAATGACCGATAGTGCAGCAACTTTAAGTGAGCAAACGGCAAAAACCAACTGAAAGAGGTGCAAAAAACCGACCGAAAGAGATGCAAAATCCGACCGAAAGAGGTGCAAAAACCGACTGAAACAAGGCAAACAGAAGCCTCAGCACGGCATTTTAAACATAAAAAAGAGGAGATTTTGTCTCACGACAGACCTCCTCTCTAACATTTATAAAATCACTCAAAATTTGACATTTTCTATTAATTGAACTTGACCTTCAAACCTACGACAAACATGCGACCAGGCGAGTAAAGCGCGTACTTTCGGTTGGCAGAATCGATGCGACGATCCACCTTGTCAAAGAGGTTGTCTATGCCGATATTTGGCTCGAGAAGGGCCCATTTGACGACATTGAAAGTATGCGTCGTATTGAGATTCCACACGCCAAAACCAGGTGCATTTTCGTAATTAGTATAGTATGTTTTTGACTGTAACTTGCCGTTGAGGTTGACATGAAGTGAGTAGTGACGCCAAGCATGATGCCAGTTGGCGGCGATGGTTGCGGCATTGCGGATGCTGCGCTCCATCACGGTCCACTGCGTTGTCTCACCCTCACCTTCCGTAGTAGAAGAGAGCGAAGAACGGTTGCGGGCGTATGTGCAAATGTAGTTTGCTGAGAGGTTGAATCCTTCAAACAGATTGGCAGAAACGTTGAATTGCAGTCCTTTGACGTCGCCCAGGTCACTATTCTGATAGCGTGAGTAGCGTTGCAATTTGGAGGCCTGGTCGTCGGTCATCTCAGGAAATTCCTGTCTCAGACGCGTCAGAGAGGTGTTGTCGACCTCAATGTCCTGACGCACCACCATATTGTTGATGCGGTTGAGAAAGCCAGTCAGGCTGACAGCGAGGTCGTCGCTGCGGTATTCAGCATTCAGGGAGACGTAGTGACTGCGCTCGGCCTTGAGGTCGCGGTTGCCAAAAATAATCTGTGCCTTGCCGCGGTTGACGCTGAAATAGTGGTAGTAGATTTCGTCAAGTCCTGGGGCGCGGAATCCTGCTGAGTAGGTGGCACGAAAGCGGAAGTTGCCGAGTGCTTGCGCGGTGCCAGGCGAATACATCAGCACCACCTTTGGGGTCAGCTCGTCGCCGAAGGTCTCGTGGCGGGTATAGCGCAATCCGGCAGTCGCTGTGGCAAAGCCGTTGCCGACCTTCACCTTATGCTCATGCTGGGCGTAGGCAGCAAAGGTGTAGGTGTTTTGATGTATGTCGCCCGAGGTGGCCGTCAGCCAGTCTTTGCGCCAGTTGGCTCCAAAGATGGTGGTGCTCCCCTGCATGAGGCCGAGGATGGCCTTTACCTCCCCCTCCATCATGCGTTGTTTTTTTGACTGCACATAGTCACCTATGGCATAGTTTTTGCTCTCTACATCATACTCCTTGCCGTAGCGGAAACGGTCAACTGTGAAGTTGGCTTGCAACGAATTTTTAGCAGAGAACTTATAGATACCGCCCAAGTTCCAGCGGAGGCCTTTGTAGCGCATCTCATAATCCGTTCCTCCCGTGATGTCTGCCCTTGTGTCAGGTCGGTCGGTGATTTTATATGAATAGTCTATGCCCGCATTGAGTGCCAGATTGTCAGTCGGGGTATAGGTGAATTTCTGTCCGAAGATATTGGAGCGAAAGCCCGTATATAAAGGCGCGATGGTCGGTTGCGTCTCCGTGTCCGAGCCTTTCTTGTATTCCAGGTCGTTGTTCTGGTAGCTGTCGGCCCTGTCGTGCGAGAACGAGGTGTAGGAGCCGAAGCCCTTTTCGTAGATGTCGAGATTGACCGACTCCGTGAGTTGTCCGTGTCCGCTGACGCTTGTCGTGTTGGTGACGCTGCAAACGGAGCTGGTAGGCTGGTCGGTGATGATGTTGATGACGCCTCCGATGGCATCAGAGCCGTAGAGCGAAGAGGCAGCGCCGTCGAGGATTTCGATGCGCTTGACGCGCGACATGTTGATGCGGTTGAGGTCCACATTGTTGGAGATGTCGCCCGAGAGCTTCTGACCGTTGATGAGGATGAGGATGTACTTGTTGCCGAGCCCGTTCAGCCGCAGGAAGGTGCCCATCGAGTTGGGGGCCATCGAGACCTGTGGCATCATTCGCGTGAGGGCGTCGCCGAAGTTGGTGATACCCTGCTCGTGGATCTCCTTTGCAGAGAGTACGTGGACGGGGGTGGAAGTGCTTTTCAGGCGCTGGTGATGGCCAGAGCCGGTGACGACGACGGGATTGAGGTTGTAGGTGCGGCTGGTCATCGACGAGTCGGCCCTCATGGGCCTGTCTGCCTGCTTCGTGGAAGTTTCGCCTCCCTGCTTTCCCGTCTTATGGATTTGGGAAAAAGCGGCACTCCCGCTAAGGAGTGCCATTAATAGCAAAAATAGCTTTCGAGTCATTTCTTGTATGATTTATTCTGTACCATCATTTGAGTGATACCAGTCGAGAGGTTCGCTGTCCACAGCTGTCATGGTGTGGTTAATCCACAGCTGGCGAACAGAAGGATAAGAAAGCAGGCCCTTGACGATCATGGTCTCGTCATTGCAATCGTAGCCATTCTGCATCTTCTCCGTCTCGCTGAAGAACACCTTCCAGCTGGTCTCCTCATATTCGCCGGTCTCCTCATTCAGCTCCCATTCGGCATCGTCGCCAGCCATATCGTTGTTAGCGTGGTCGCCGGCGATAGACATCAGGGGTGCACAGAACACCTTGCCGCTGGTGTAGCCGGCAGCCTTCATGCGCTCCAGCACGTTGGTCTTGAAGTTGTCCATCATGTCAACCGTACCCACGAAGTAGTTCTTGTTCTTCTCCTGCAGGGCCTGCTCCAGCTGGGTGTAGCGAATGTTGGCACTATAGATGTCGAGGTCGTCGGGGTTGCCGTGACCCATGAAGAGCATAGCGCCCTTGTTGGCATACTCAGCGTAGATTTTGTGCAGCTCGGTGGCCAGGTTCTGCACATCCTCGTCGGGATTAGCCATCAGCGGGGTACCCATGTGGAGCTTGACATTCTTCAGGTAGTTGTTGTCCAAGTCATTGTTGGCGTTGTTGGCGAAGCCCTTCAGACAGGCCACGACGCTGGCATACTCCTCACCAGGGATGACCTGCAGGGACTGAACGGTGATGTCGGCATACTGCACGCGACCCAAAGCTTCCAGCCAGATGTCGGGAGCATAGTAGTTGCGGATTTCTGCACCATCATCCTTGTGCTCGCCAGCAGCGGCACGGTTGCGGCAGATAGCCGAAGAGAACGAGAAATAGACATCGTGGCCGGGGAAAGCCTTCTTGTAGGCGTCGATGGTGGCATCGAAGTCAACGAAGGCATTCTGCCAGGTAGAGCCGAAGGCAACCAGCAGCAGGGCCTTGTTGCTCTTCTTCTGAGCCTTCACGGTGTTGTCTACAATCTCCTGATAGCGTGACTTGTTGTCGGAAGAGTCGTCGCTGTCACTACTACAAGCGGTAAAGCTTGCACTCACAATCATTGCCATAGCGGCAATCATCAAAAACTTAATCGTCTTCATTGTCGTTGTTTTTAAAATTTGACTTAAAAGTATTTTTGAGATTCTTTCCTTCCCTGAAGCGCACGGTCAGACTTGCATAGACGGTGGTGCCAGGTGTGTTGGTACCGAGATGCAATCCGTGATCGGTGCGATCTACATAGTTGAAGATATTGTCAACGCCGGCTTCCACGCGCCATATCAGCCTCTTGCTTGCGCCTAAGTCGTGGGTGGTGGAAAGACGCCACAGCTGATAGCCTTTGCCGTCACCATTGACCTGATAGTAGCGTTTGGTGGACATGCGTCCGTAGAGGCCTACGCCCAGCGCATAGCGGTTGCTGAAGCGATGATTCCACGTGGCGTATGCGTTGCCCTTGTGGTGCGCCATTCCGTCGATAGTCACCTTTTGCAGCTGGTGTGTGGTTTCATCGTAGACCTCTGCCCTTGTGTCCAGATAGCTGTAGCCGAGACCGAAAGTCCATTGGCGCAGCGCATAGCTTGCCGTCACGTCAACGCCGTAGGTACGCGCATTCTCCATATTCTTGTATTGGCGCACCTTGTTGAGCGTCTCGCCATACTGCGAGAGATAGCTTGCCGGTGCCTGCGTCTTGGGGATGGTGACCAGCGTGATCATGTCGTCCAGGCGGTTGTAGTAGCCAGTAGCCGACAGCGTCAGGTTGCCGATGGTGTACTCAGGCCCCAACGAGAAATAGTTGCTCTGCTGTGGCTTGAGGTCGAGGTTGCCTAAATACAGCATGATTTGCGACATCTCCTTGACGTAGCGATAGCGCTGCTCTTTCAGCGTAGGCGTCTTGAACCCCTGGCTCCAGGTGCCGCGCAAACGGAGGTTGTCGAGGCTCAGCATCGCCGAGACCTTGGGGGACAAGTGCCATCCAAACTGCTCATTGCGTATGAGTCGCAAGCCGCCCGTCAGCTGCATCTTGACGTTTTCGCCCAGCCCTTGCTGCCATTCGTCCTGCACGTAGAGGGCTTCGGTATTGTCATCGGCTTCCTGTCCCTCGATGCTCGTGGGGCCTTTCAGCCAGTCGTAGCGATACTCCACGCCTGCACTCAGCTGATTGTGGTAAGGCAAGGGGAACACCCCTTTCAAGTGAGCTATCACTCGTTGCTGATCGCTCTGCAACTGCCGCTGGCCGGGGAAGAAGGGGAAGTCGAGCACCATGTTGCCGTTTTCGTCAATACCCTCGGTGGTGACAATCGACGTGAACTCATGAAAGTAGGCGTGCTTGTTCCAATCGACGTCAAGCGTCAGCAAGTTTCCCCCCTTCGTCCACTTGCCACCTACGGCAGCTGACGCATTCTTATACTGCATGTCGTAGTAGGTGACGTCGTACTTAGGATACTTGCCTTGCGGACGATAGATGCCCCGCCGGTGATAGCTGCCTTCGGCATACAGCTCCAGATGGCGCGTAGGCTGGTAGGTCAGCCGCTCCGACAGGCTCCAGTTGGTCTTGCGGTTGGCAGTCATGCGATGCGAGTCGTTGATAGGCTCCTCAAAGGGCGTCGTGTGCTCCGTAGTCGTGTTTTGCCAGCCGTCAGTATGCTGCAGGTGGAAATTGGTATAGGACGACCATTTATCCCAGCGCAGGGCCAATCCATTATGCTGGCGCAGGTCACCATAGCTGCCTCCGCGAGTGGTGTTCTCCAGCAGCAATCCCTCGTCGTGCTTCTTGGTGATGATGTTCACCACGCCTGCGATGGCGTCAGAGCCGTAGAGGGCGCTGGAAGCACCTTTGACAATCTCTATCTTCTCGATATGCTGAGGGTCGATGAGCGAGAGGTCGTTTTCGCCGCCTACGTCGCCGTGTATGCGCTTGCCGTCAACGAGTATCAGGATATATGAATTGCCGAGCCCGTTCATCTGCATCTGACTGCCCATATCGCCATCATTGAAGGCGAACGATGCCGTCAGGCCAGAGAGGATGTCTTCGATGCTCTTGCCGCCATAGCTCCTGAGCATCTTGCCACTGATCACCTCTGTCTGCACAGGCGCATCCTTCAGCAGGTGCTGTGTGCCAGTACCTGTCACCACGACCTCCTGAATGGTGTCCTGCTTCAAGATGGTCTGTGCCGTCAATGTCTGGGCGAGGCACCATAT
>Ga0326513_10000078_pt1 | contig 70499 bp, 103 predicted proteins | sample 2_2465_0518_D_FD_203654 | JGI IMG/M metagenome (GOLD analysis project Ga0326513, IMG submission 203654) | Bovine rumen microbial communities from UC Davis, California, United States - 2_2465_0518 | ecosystem: Host-associated > Mammals > Digestive system > Stomach > Rumen | place: USA...
CTTAAAACGTAAATTACAAGGTCGCCTCAAAAGAGGCGGGGGACGCTTAAAAAATGCGTGGGTGTCAATTATTAAGGAGCAGGTCGATTTACTAAGACCTGGGGATCAACTAATTAATGGGGGGGGGGGTTGTTCTTTTAAGAAACGGGGAGTGTCTTCTAAAAAATTCTCAAAAGTTTCTTAAGAGTTCTAAAAAGTTTTCTTAAGTCTCTAAAGAATTTCTCAAAAGTTTTCTTAAGTCTCTAAAGAATTTCTCAAAAGTTTCTTAAGTCTCTAAAGAATTTCTAAAAAGTTTCTTAAGTCTCTAAAGAATTTCTAAAAAGTTTCTCAAAAGTTTCTCAAAAGTTTTCTTGAGCCCCTAAAGATTTCTCTAAAGTTTTCTTAAGTCTCTAAAGATTTCTCAAAAGTTTCAAATTACAAATACCTATTTATCGTAGATGTAGAAACCCCCAAAGCCTCTGCTATTTCGGTAGTCGTATAACCAGAAGCCTTCATAGTCTGCATCTTATTAATTTTAGCCTGACTTAATTCCGTTCTACTACCCCTCGGCATGGCTCTTTCTTTAAGCTTATCCTGATCTGCTTTTAAGAAAATTGCAGATTGTTTCGAAGCTGAGATGCCCCCAGCCTGAATAGCTTCCCATTCTCGATCTGTAATCTCTATCTCCGGACGTTGGGCATGAACTTTTGTTCTTGCATAAACTAAAGCTTGCTGACCTGCCTTCTTCTTGTCCTCCTTACCCATATCTGGGTTATCATTAATTTTAGACTTAAGAATTGAATTCGCCAACATCTGTGCCTGTCTCTCACGAGGGGCGTTCATCTCGCTACGCTTTAACTTGTCATCTAAAGACTTTACTTCAGCTTTGTAAGTTTCAGCGGCAGACCTATTGACTTTAGGCATAACCATATTGGCCGCCTCTTTACGAGAACTGTTAGCCATACCCTTTAGAGTGTTCGCGTAGTTAGCATACATCCTCTCGACATGGGTGCCAGAAGAAAGTTTATTAGCATCATCAACAACAGACATTTTAGGAACTTCGATTTGTCTGACCTTGGTTTTACCATTCTTATCTTTATAAGTTTCTTCAACCTCTTTGTAGACGATCTTTCCTGTCTTACGCATCTCTTCCATAGAAGGAGTACCGACACGTTTATTGATGCGAACCGGACTCTTAGCTGAAGAGATTAAAGTGGCCGCGCCTTCTCTATAGCGGCCGTTCTCGTCGTAATGACCCTGGTACTTCTTCTTAAGTTCCTTAATTCCATGATCTTTTTCAGACTGTTTGTAATCAAGCTTGTGTTTCTCAGCATCGATTACGACCATAGAATGTCTTACCGCCCTCGCAAGTTCCTGATCGGTGGCACCCTTAAGAGTCATGTCCGTAATAAGATTCGAGATCATACCCATCTGTTTCTGGACGTTCTGTTTCTTCATAGGGGTAAAGGTTCCTTCTTTCTTTCCTCCATACTCAACTTTTGGATCAAAGTCCTTAAGTTCTTCAAGAGGTTTCGTAGAAGTAATCCTTACTCTACTTCTCGAACTATTGCAAGGGATTACCATAACGGTGTCGCCGTCAAAGTCTGCTCCAGAAAGTCGGTCTGCTACCTTCTTCGTAATACCAACAGCGTCCTTAGCATTTGGGGTGATTACTCTTTTACCTTCTGGGTTCTTATTATTAACTTTAAGAATAGGAATTTCAAAAGTTCCGCCGTGAGGGTATCTTACAAGAGCAACGGTCTCACCATCTCTAAACTGAGGAGCATACACTTCTGTGTCTTTAATAGACTTAAGTGGCAGGATTACCTGATACTTCTGTCTTGGAAGTGCTGCAGCCTGTAAGTGGACAGCAGATGAGTCACAGTCTCCGGCAAAACTCATAAGCATTGCTTTCTTAAGAGCCGGGTTGTTTATAGATTTAATATTTTCTAATTCCAACTTCCGATCGGCTAAAGTAAGGTCGAGCTGTTTTTCAATAAGAGCCTTGTTCTGTTTTGAAAGAAACTGTGACGGAACTTTCTTAGCCCAATCATCCCAGCTTCCTTCATCTGCCCTCTTATTTATTAATGACAGCTGCTTCTTACCGTTCTCATCATAATAATAACTCTGACCGCCCTTCTTATTTCCGAGCTTATCTGGATCGTTTATTCCAGGCATGATTGCTGACCCAAAAGGATTGTCGGGATCGTTCTTAATAGGTTTAAGAACACTCTTACCCGGACCGAGTGCCGGAATATTCGAAGATTTATTTGTATTGAATCGAACGTCAATGCCAGGAGGAAGGTCGTCAGCATAGACCGCCATTCCCTTAAGGTAATGAGTACCGTCTACAAGAATTCGAACCTGTGAATAATGAGATCCACCAAGGTCTAAATCTTTACACCCTCTTCGAAGTTCGATCACTCCGTCTTTAAGATCTCCTCCGGTATCGGCATAATTAATCATTAACCTTTTAGAATCCATAGACTTCGGATAAACCCATTTAGGATCGAAGGTCATGCCGCCGTCATGAGAAGTCCAGTCTTCCTGAACAGCTCGGATTTTATCTGAGTTCTTATAAACTTCAGAATATTCTGTTCCAGGAGGAGCAAGAACCTTAACTCGAGAGTTCTTTCCCGGATTGTTGATTTGCGGAATATCAATACCGTAAACTTTGTATCCCTGAAGCTCCAACCTTGTTATCGCAGTATCCATCATTTCTTTTGAAATGTTTAACTGTGTGTTAACGCCTTTGCCAACGTCAATCATGCCTCGTTCATCAACCATCTTCTTAAGAAAATCTGCTGTGTTCTTAGAAGCGTCGCTCTTAGCGTTCTCTCTTTCTTTTAAAAGATTTCTGATTGACGACTCGTTAGAATATCCCATGATCTGAGCAATCTCAGTAAGACTCTTTCCGTCTTCTCGTAATGATCTTGCTCGGTCAGCATCATACTGACGCCGTTCATCTTTGGCGATTGATTTAAACCTTCTGAATTCCCCCGAAGAATATCCAAAATATTCCTGTATCTCAGAGTCGCTCATTCCTTCTTTCTTTAACTCGTCAACCCTACTAAGCCAATCTCCACTTCTCTGATATGGAGAGTCTCCTGAACCCCATGGATATCTTCCAGACCTTCTTTTGACTCCATAATGGATAAGGACATCCTGTAGTATTGGGCTCATATCTTCTAAAAGCATTGTCAATCCTCCGTCTTCATCCTCTTAATTATTTTGTCAAACGATACGATCTTCTCCATGATAGTATCAATAACAATAGAATCCGGATTAAGGACAACCACTTCGTCATTCTGATAGATTCGAAGTTCGGTGTTTATCTTGTCCGGTTTCAAATGATACTCTAAACAAAACAGAGCAGCGTATACTTCAAGCTGCTCCATGTGCGCCGGAATTTCACCGGTCTTAAGATCATGTATTCTTAACGTGTTCGATCGAAACGAAATAGCATCGGCAGTACCAAAACAGTTTTCAGAATAATATAAAACCTGTTCCGGAATCATCTTAAAACCGATGCAGTCATTAACATACATGTTCAAAGTCTTTTTAGATTTTGGTAATTTCTGTCCAAGCTCAATACACTGAGCTGCAAATGAATGAAGAACAACCCCTCTCTTCGTAGCCTGAAAGCGAGTATAGCTCTGAATAAGTTTCTCGTCAGAGTAGTTCACCCAATGATATTTACTCGCTCCCAAAAAGGCATGTTGTCCTCTAAGGTTCGAATGACTGTTGAAGTTCATCTAATACCTCCTGCACGTTCTCGGGAGATACAAATCTTGAGAACGACATCTCATCCATCTTCTCGATGTAATAAGACTGATTCGGACGCCTTGATGATTTCGATGTTCGTTTACATTCAAGAGTCGCCCAACGATCCTTGTACAATATCAATAGATCTGGTATCCCCTGAATGTAACTTGAATCTAATTTCATAACCATGCATCCTGGAAACTTCTGTTTTAACTCTTTGATGAGTGCTTTCTGAAAGTCTCGCTCCAGTTTCATTACAAGGTCTCCTTTCTTAAAAACGAAAAAGAAGAATAAGAACGGTCGTGTAAAAACTCGATATTCTCATCCTTCTTCATTAAAGTGCTTGTAAATTTTGCGAATTTAAAAACAGAGTTTGTAACTCATTTCAGGTCTCGGAGCTCTTCTTCGGAATATCCAAACGTGTAATCTTCGTCCATGCCAGAGCAAATGTACATTTCTCGAGCATCGTAAATATCCAGGTACTCGCTCGGTTCGTCATCATCAAACTCTTCATCGAACTCATCATAATCGTCTGGTCCGTAATATTTCATTCCGTAAACTTCTTCGTACAACTCCTGTTCTTCTTCCATCGCCATTTCTCTTGCGTAACTCCCAACACTCGGTTCTGATTTTTTAAACATCCTTTCGCTCCTTTCACTTTTGGTATCCTGATACGGACGTTAAATCACGAACGCCCAATATCAAGATACCACTAAAAGGAGACTTCAACAATAATCAAAAAACATCATGAGCATCCGGTTATCTATACCTACCTCCGTTCCGGTCAAAGTCCTTGCACATAAAACCGCTTCTCTTCGGATTGTCTATCGTACTGCCATTCGTAAGACAGTAGTACTTGATAGTTCCTTTTCCAAAGTAGAAGCGGGTCATCTTGTCAGTATAACAATTTGTGCATTTCGAACATCGTCGCAATATCAATAGACCACCTCCGATCTATACACCAAACGGTAAAGCATCGGTCTTTCCTAAATCATCCTCTTTCTTAAGACACACAATATCCATAGCATACGGAAGGACTTCGATCCAGGAACAAAGCTCTCGCCACTCATCAAGCTTATGGTTCTGCCTCGACTTGTAAACATTCGAAAGAACTTCGTAGTTCATCATCACCGTTCGTTTCTGGTTATAACTCGAAGGAAGAGTCTGGATCATCTGCCACCAATACTCTTTCTTAATATCCATACGAGTCTCGTTAAGATAATATCCTCTCGCAATGTTAAGAGCCTCCACAACATCGGGAAGCACTTTGTCGATCCAAAGATTCCTGTAACAGCTCTGACCTTCGTCGTTAATATCATGAACTCCCAAATGCTCGTGGCTGAAATCATCAAGCGTAAATTCTTTGTCATGAATCTTATGCATGGTCGAACAGCTATTAGCCACCGTACCGACCTTGTACGTATCAAACTCTTTCCACCAGTAAAGCGGTGCTGTAATATCCACATACACCGTAATCATTCTACGAAACTTCGCATGATCGCTTCCGCTCTTAGCAAGTCTCTTCGCAAGATCCAAATCCTTCTCACCAAACACAAAACCTCCCTTGCCATCGTCCGTAAAATCTGAAATATAACTGTCACTCTTTTCCCAACTATTCATTGGATTACGCATTCCTCGTACAGCATCAGCCCATCCGTACGTAACCGCTTTGTCGATCTTAATCAATATCAGTCACCTCCTATCTTCCAGTAGACCCAAAACCATCGTTTCCTCTTTCATCGTTTTGTTCAAGCTCGTCTACGATCTCTACAGACTCGTAACGAACCGGAACAATAAGAAGCTGTGCGATACGGTCTCCTTCCGAAACCAGATAATCTTCGAGAGATTCGTTTCTAAGAAGGACTTTAATCTCGCCTGTAAACTTTTCGTCGATTACACCCGTAACCGGAATGATACTCTCGTTAAACGCAAGACCGCTTCGTGGAACAATTAGTCCGCAACAGCCTTGTGGGATTTCTACGTGAAGACCGGTCGTAAAAGTATACGAGGTTCCAGCCATAACTCGTCCGTACATGTTTGAACATATATCAAGACCTCCATCTGTCGGATGACTTCTCTTCGGTTCAAAAGCTCCTTTGTCCAGTTTAACTTTCATAATTTACTCCTTATGTCTAAGACTCGCAAAATGCTTCGAAAATATCAATGTACCCACAATAAGTGCCACTTTGCCACTTTGCCACCTTGTTCTATTACTATTAACTAATTTTTTCCTCGCTCAATAATAGTAAAAAAAGTGACAAAGTGGCAATAATTCCCGAAACCCCTTGCAATTACTAGGTTCTTTGGTGCCAAAACGCATTTTAAAAGTGACACCAAAGTGGCACTTATTGTGGGTACAAGCCATTTTTGGGGGTTTTTGTGGGTACATTACCCATATTTCCATCACGAAAACGTGATATTTTTACGAATTTTTTCATCCCAAAATGGTCATGTACCCACAAAAAGTAAGCCGTGTACCCACAATAAGTCTGTCAACTTTCGACTTTTTGTGGCCACACTTTCTCGTTTTGTACCCACAATAAGTGATCCGTGTACCCACAATAAGTAACCGAATATCCACGTATGTACCCACGAAAACCCTTTTAAACGTCCTGTTTATCCTTCAAATATGGGAACGGATCGTCCGCATACATGTTTCGATCGTACCCAACACGAGTCAAATAGTCCTCATAATGTGACATTGCTTCTCTTATTACTTCGGCTTTCGTCATATCCAAAAAGTTAGACATGGCTTGAAGCTGTCTGCGATCATCATAACTCTGACGAATTTTGAAGTAATATTCTTTAGGATCATCGATCAATGGTCTTCCTATTGGCTTTTGTTTATTGTCTTCATTCATCCACGTTCTCCTTTTTACCGAATATCATTTCGTACAGACAGTCAATAGCCCTGTCTAAAACCTCTTCTTTAGTAATACCAAGTTTCGTTGAAAGCCGACAAAGAGCCTCATACTCTTTTACTGTAAGCTGAATATCATCACACACAACGTACCGCTTTTCTTCACTCATTTGCACCTCTCATCCTCGTCAATAAAAACCCAGGTCGTACTTCGAAGAACCTTGTCAATATAATGATCAATCGCATTCCCAACAAGATCCTCAATCGGCACTCCAAAGTGCTCAGAGACCTTCTTAACTTTTGCATACCTCTCCATGGCCATTACCGAATCCAAAAGACAAAGCTTCTTGATCTCATCTTCTGTAAGCGTAACCTCCACATCATCACGTCCACAAATATCCAATCCATACGAAACCCTTCCGTCCGCAGTCTTTATGACTTTCGTTACAGTCGCAGGCACGTACAGCACATCATCAATATCAAATTTCGTCTGCATTATTTACTCCTTTCATAACGACATAAGTCTTTCCTCTGCGTCGTCTTCAGTGTGTCCATCCCAATGCTTAGCTTTCGGCAGAGCAATACAATCAAACATATCGAAGTATTTGTCTTCGTAATGATATGTATAACTTCCCTTAGGCGTATCGATCCCTACGATAAACCAACCTCCTCCGAAGCAAAGAGAACCGTCTTCGTGTCTGTATGATTTCCACGCTTTATCTTTATAAGCTTTTACGAGAGCCGCGAACAAAATCATTCTCTGTTTATAAAGCCCGTTAAACGTATGAAAACCATCAGACAAATCACCGATGTCTTTTATACCGGCTATATCACAAATATCTTTAAATTTCGTCTCCATCATTTTCTCCTTTCAATCAACGCTCATCGAGATGCTTTTCATATTCGTCGGCTAAAATCGTCAAATTTATACGTCGACACACAGGATCAATGATTATGAAAATTTCTCTCGAAAAAGCCTTTGTCTCTTTGTCAAACGATTCGACTTTCTTAACAACGAGACCGGCTACTTCTACGACATCACCTTTTTTAACGTTTACATGCTTTTCGGATATCCACCATACATCCGGTCTTGGGTTAAGTTGTGAACCAACAGTGTGTGGAAAATACACTGCGTATTCATCCCCGTCTCCGTCACGAACATCTACAACTTGTCCTTTAAACGGATAATATTCACCAACGTGTACCTTTTCAAATATCGTGTCCATTATTTTCTCCTTTCGTCCGTACCAGTTTTGAAATACAGATGTCTACATCTATTCCCACGAAAAATAGCCCTTTCAAATACGAAATCATGATAAATACAATCCGGACAATAATATCCATTTAGTCTACAAAAACGTTTGTACTGTATTTTATTAATCAATCGTTTCAGCACCATTTACTCCTTTTCCGCATCTTCTTCAAAATAATATTTCTCAAGATAGTATTCACGAAGAGCTCTGCGAATCATCTCTGACATAGAGACTTTCTCGTTTTTCGCACAACTCCTCAGAATATCCATCTCAAAGTCGCTCATACTCACAGCAAACATTTTCCGTCGTCTGCCGCATTTCAAATCGTATCGTTCACGTCCTGTCTCCATCATTAAGTCCCTCCAAAAAGTTTACATAATCTTCTTCTGAAATGTTGATGTGTTTATTACGATCGTTTCCGACATCAATACGTATCAAGACATTTTTCTCAATTACTCCTGTTTCATCATCAAAACGTTTAGAAACTTCTACAACGAAACCTTTAACATCAACAATGTCTCCAACAGAAGTATCAAATGTAATGTTAGAATCCTGTGCCCACGGAATCCATATCGCTTGAGGGTCATACCGTTTCGAAGAAGATGTATAGGGAAAATAAACAGCGAGCTTGAGCGCCACACCAAGGGGGTTTACATAATCGATAATCTGCCCCTTAATCGTACAATATTCACCAATTATAAAATTCATTAATTCACTCCTTTCCACCGCCTTATAGCAATATCCACAGCCGAATCCCACTCAAGTTTTCCTTCATCAAAAACCATCACCGGTGGAATCTTCGTACCGCATCCAATGCACTTAACTCCTACATACGTATCCATACGAAGCGTCTGAAAACTATAAAGATCCACCCCAAGCGATCCACAAAATCTACATGGGTTCAGACGCTTTCTGTATCGCTTAAGTTCATCCTCATTCAAAGTCATTATCAATCCTCTTAGCTTTAAGCGTTACTGTGTTCGGGTGTCCGCTTTCACCTTCCAAAAAGATCACTCGATGCTTTACTCCATCAATATCCACATACACAACCGCCTGACCGTATAACACAGCCATATCAGCAAGATAATCCAACAAAGTATCGAGCATCATTTTTCTTTACCATTTTCTTTAATCGCCTGAATAAGTTGATTAAATGTTACGCTGTTAACCATGTATTTAGCGTCTACAACAATACAATATTCTTCCGGGTCAAACTCTGCACTTACTATGGCTTTTTTCGGTATTAACAACACCTCTTCGTCGATATCAAATTTATTCACGACACGCCCACCCAACTTGTCTTCGGTGCATTCTACCCGGTAACCCGACGTAATCACCGAATACACGAGTCCGTCCGAATCCGCTTTCATACTCTCAACAACGCCTTCAATCAAAACCTTATCTCCAATATCATATTTCGTCTGCATTCGTTTTACCTCTCTTTCTCCTCTCAAATTCTTTCCACTCCAAAGAATATTCTTAAGTTCACAGGACATCTTCCATCACCTCTATCTCATGAGTAAACACAAGATCGTCTTCCTTGATTCCGGTCTCGGTCTCTAAAATATCAAGCATCTCGTCAACGTTCATTTTATTCACGAACATGTTGTCTGAATGAGACGAAGCCCGTTTCAGAGTCCGTATCAGTCTTTCTCGTCCGAAGCCAAATTCGTCTCTTAAAGCAAACATCATGGCAAGAATGTCTATATTATGCTGATACATGATCAAGTCCGTCATCTCACGAGTCACATCGTCTTTAATCTCCTCGACCAGACGCCTCTTCTCAAATTCACTATGGGCGTCCACCACTTCCCGGATCTTCTTATCGAGTTTCTTCTTTTTACCGGCTTTAATACCACGGCCCATATTTCTCTTACTCCTTTCCAACGCCACTCACATTCTTCTTAAATGCAGTAGCGAATCTTCTCTCGTTAAACCGCTTCTTTGTTTTAAGAGCCCGATCAATCCCAAGGTCTATTCCACTCTTAGTCTTAAGATGGTAGTAATATAAATCCTTGTAAGGTGTATTAAGCCGGTCTATACGTCCAGCCGCCTGCTGCATGATTTTGTACGAATAATTTGGCGAATAGAATATCATTGTATCCGTCTTCGTACAGTTCCATCCTTCAGCACCGGCCGTGTATTGAACGAGATAAACCCAAAAGTCGCCTCGTGGAATATCCATATGCTTGTGTCCATTCCATTCAGCGACCTTAATTTCCTTCCAGATTCCCTTATAATCCAAGGCTCTCAGAAGCTCTAATTCGTAATTATAGTTGTAGAAGATAATTACCTTGGGATGCTTTCTAATCACGTCTAAAACAGCCTCTGAACGTGTCTCAGAGCTATTTACGACCCTCCTTAACGCCTGACAGTAAGCCGAAGCATTCATCAAAGGTTCGTCGTTCCAAATATCCCAGCGGTTACGCATTACCTCTCTGTATTGATCTCGATCGTAGTCCACCACAATATCAATATGATGTGCCTCCGTTGGTCTCTCAAAGTCCATATCCACAAGGATCATGTTACGCTGACGAAGCAGTCTTCCCTCGTTTACGTACCTCTCAACCTGAGGGAATTTAGCAAAGCGTTTGTAAACTACGTGCTCTCTCATAAACTCGGTCTTGTTTCGGTAAAAGCCGTTTGCAATAAACACGGGCATATAATCAAGCCAGGTGTCTCCGGGTGTAGCCGACAGCAATATCCATTCATTAGCTTTTGTAATCTTTAGAAACGCTTTCGTCCACGCTCCGTACCCAACCACTCTTTGCTCGTCAAATATAAAAAACGCACCAGACACATCCGTATACTTTTTAATATTGTTCCAGGAGTCCACCACTACACCGTCGCCAACAGACATACCAAAGACCTTAAGTTCATCTTCCCACTCGCCTGTATCCCGCTTTCTCGCTGTGGTGATGATGTAAAGATCTATCCGCTTTTTCATCTTCACAAATTTCTTAGTTCCGATCTTCCCGCCACAAAGAATATAAAAATAGGCAAGAGCGGTGCGAGATTTGCCAGACCCAACACCGCCGCAAAGAATATCTCCAGTCTTTAGTCTTTTAATAGCATCCTCCTGGTATGGATACATGCTAATTCCGTTCATTTTATTTCATCAAAGACATAACCGTAAGTACAGCGTTAACCACAAGGAGCGCGCATAAAGTCGAGCTAAGTATTACGTGTGCCATACTACTCCTCCTTTTTAAGGCCGATTGCGTAGTCAATAGTTAATACAACACTAAATATAAAATTCACAGCAACCGCATACGCCAAAGCCTTAGTCAAAAACGCCAGCATATTTCCAACGGTCAGGAAGTCAAAAAGAAGGAATGCAACAGACAGCACACCGCAAAACCCGGCAGCAAGAATATAAAGAACGGTTGTCGCCCAAAGTCCTGCTGTGTATGTCTCAAGATTAAAGCGTCTCTTCTTTCTCTTTCTTCTGTCTTTTTCTCTCATAAACACCCTCCTTAAAAAGGCAGTTTATCCTCCTCGTCATCTGTACCGTAATCCCAGTTAGAGTATTTATCCGCCAAAGGATCGTCGTTAATCGTTACGTACATGTTCTTAAGGTACGCCTTAACACCTGTCTTGCTTCCGACTTCCCAGTTGTACGGACGAATCGTAAGATCGACATTCTTAATATCCGCATAATCCAGAGTCGAGATTGTGTCCTCATCAAGAGATATCTTGCTTCTCTTAGTAAGCAGGAATACCTCAGGAGGATTGAAGTTATATCCAACCGAGACCTGAAGGTAATGTTTCGGATCGTCGTCTTCATCCCGAGGCATAAGGATTCGTACGTTCCAGCCATCCGAAGCCAGCTTTTCCGCGAAGTCGTTATCTTCAATCAATACACAGAAGTTACGATTTCCTTCACGGTTGTACTTCGATTCCTTACCTGCAAAGTTTCTAAATATAATCGATACGTTCTCAAATACCACATTATCTGTAACCCAGGTCTTTTCGTTTTCAATTTTACCTTTTGCCATAATTTTCCATCCTTTCAATTCTTAGCTGCAAAACCACTCAATATCTCCATACTTAGTAATGGCGTCCGCAGCAGCATCAACAAGTCTTGTATAATAAAGTTTGTCCACAATATCTTTCCACGCGTCTTTATTCTCACCAGTCGCATACATCGCACGAACCATCTCAGATTCAAGCCAGCGATAACCCTTCGTACCGGTCACGGCGTAATACTTTCCGTCTTTCTCACGAACTAATATTCCGCCTCCTTTACCGGGCAGTACAGGACAGAAGTTTCCGACTCGTCCGACAAAGTGGTATGAGTGACCTTTTGCGATATTTTTTTCGAGTTGTTCGATATCCATATCAAGACCCTCAAGCATTTCTGAGCCGTCTCGTATGTTCTCTTCCTCCCATTGTTTATAGAGTTTTTTATACTCCTTACGGGCCTTCTCGAGTTCCTTCTCCTCTTTCGAGACATCAACGAGATCCTCATCCATATCAAGATAGATCGACGAAGTAACACTCTTGGTCTCACAGAAGTCCTCGAATTCAATCGGCTCGTGGCTAAAGAGAGTCTTAAACACATAAGGAACCTGAAACTGTGTACCGGTCGCAGTCCATTTACTGCCTTTCTTTTTGTTGTCATCTGGCAAATATCCATACTTCTCCTGGCACCAGTCGCTAGAGGCATACTTAGCCACGTAGACAGCGTCGTTCACAAGACACATTTTTTCGTACGTAGCCTCGTGTTCGAATGTATAACCGTATTTCTTTCCAAAGTTCATAACGAACTGGATGATCTTGTTGTCGGCATTTGGAATCTTTATGGAATCGGTCTTAATATGAGCAACAGTAAAGCCCCGTTTTGCGACCTCGTGTTTAAGATCGACCATGAACAGGGCTCCTCTCTTTGCTACTATATTGTCTTTGTTTCGAATATCACGAAGGGCATTATCGAAGTTAGCTGCTGTAAGACCATATACCGAGTTAATAGCGGTCTTAAGAGCGTTGGCAAGCTCCTTAGATGTCATCTCGCCGGCCTTGACTTTCTCAATATACGGTACGAGCTTTCCTTCCAGCATTCCTTCTACTGTCTCCCAGTCCTCGTGCTTGATCGAGACTCTTGCCTCAACAAGTTCCCTAAATATCCGTGTGTACTTTGGTCCAAAGAGACACTCAGCTATAATCGAATGAGGATGCATGGACGCAACATCAAGCAAAGCCACGTTCGTATGTATCCCCGGTTCAGCGTAGACATATCCGCCCTCACCGACAGCTTCTTCTCTGTAAATGGACTTACCGCCTTCAAAGCTATACTCCGGGAAATATGGAAGAACCGAACTCTCAGGCTTGATTCCGTCTACCAAATGAGGCTCGAATAATCCGGTCATCATATCCGGACAAGCTTCAAGTAAAAAGTCAGCTACTTCTGGATCGAGATTATCAACCGGCTTGGAAAGATCCCTATAGCAGAATTCCTTCTGAGGGTGTTTGTTCCTTCCAAATATCAGTCTTGTTGTGCAGGTATTTGTGGTATCGTTACGAGTAAGTCCCGTCAAATCACTCAATATCTCTCTTGCTGTGAAGTCTGCTTTGAGATAATTAAAGGCTGCTTCTGTTGCGATTACGTCGTTCTTACAATAGTCAGCAACCTTCTGCCACAAACTCTCGTCAACGGGCTTATCCCAAGGTATACCGAGCTCCTGATGATGAATACCCATTTCGATTTCGAGTTTCTTTAGACTCTTCTTGTTACCAGCCGAGGCGAAGTCGTAAATATCCGTGTAAGAAAGTCCGTAAGCCTCGCCAAAGAATCCTGAGTTGTCTCCGCTGATGATCTTCTTTGATTGCTCATACAGGCTCTCATTCGTGTACCCCATCAACCATCCGTACAAGATGTGATTGTCGTACCGCCTGCAGTTAAATCCGACGAGGTTGTACTGTATGAGGTTCTCAATATCAATCCGGCTTGGGTTAATCATCGAGACAACAGGGTTTTCTTCTATCGGACCGGCTTTCTTATAACAAACCACAAAGAGATTAGGAAAGACCTCGACATCGTAGAATATCAGTCCGTCTGGTCTCCCTCCTACCATATACTCAAGGTCTTCTGTCTTTGTATCCGGGCCAATATAATTCTTTTCATCCTCTGAATCATCATAGTCCGGCTCATCGGATTTGAACTTCATGTCTGCTACGATCTTAAGACACAAATCTCCCTGGTTCGTACTGCTTGCTGCGAAAGCCAGTATGTCATTTCGCATGTCCGTTACGTCATATGTCAAACCCGAGTTGTACGCGTCTTCAAGAATCTTAAATATAAAATCCACACTCGGCTTGGTGTTCTCGTGGATCTCTTTATTTAAGTTTCGAATGATCATGTTTCTAAGCCCGCGTTCGCTTTTTATGGTGTCATGATTTACCACCTTTTTATCTACTCCTTTCTTTGGCAGCCCGGAGTTTAGCGTCGCTATGGGAATATCATTACAAAGAGTAAGCTTTCGTCTAAGCGAACTCCCGCCGTTGAATTTTTTTATCTCGACGTGGTCCTCGTATACAGAACTTAGCTCCTTTGAATCCCCATCATAAAAATAATGCAGATGTATCGCCTTACCACTCTTGGATACCTCTGCATAAGTCGCTGGCCATCTGCTGGCTGCCTCTAAATTTTTATCAAAGTCCTTCTCTCCATCCGTACCAGTTATGTCAAAGTCGATCACGATGAGATTGTTTCCTTCAGGCGGCATGACATAGTGAAGTTTCGAAGTGTCAAGATCTTTTAACTTAGTCTTAACATTAGCCCACTTACGAATCGGTCTTCCTTCTTCCTCGCTTGCATACTGAGCGGTCCACTCGCTTGCCACCTCATCGAATATTGAAGGCTGTTCTTTTAGCTCAATAGAATATAAAATTGGCTCTTCCTTCTCCTCGTCCGAACTATCTTTATCACCATCGAAGATCTCGCTTTTAAATCCCTGATACAGATTTCTGACCCAGACACCATCCACATGAGCACGGTCTTTGAAATCATCGAAATAGTTCTTGAGTTCTTCCTTAAATACCATTCGAGAATATGGATAGCTTACATGTGCATCAGCGCAGAAGTTTTTGTACATCTCCCATGCTGATCGAAGCGTAACCACATTCTCCCGTTTGAAGGCTAAATAGGAATCTTCTACAAAATTATAAAAACTATTTGACGCACCGAGCATATTTTTAGGTACGTATGTGTTATAATAGTCTGGATCAGTCTGGTACACTTTGAGACAGTGACATGCGATCGCTCCGAGTTCAAATTTAATTCCGTCCGTAACCGCTTTGTATTCCGAAGGACTAAGCTTATTGCCGGAAGGGGATACGTCTATCAGTCTTCTTAAAAGCCCCGATTTCGCATCCGTGATCTTAACCGGTTTGTTGGTACCCATGAATAAAAAGCAGTTGAACCTTGCAGAATATAAACGTGTGAACTTTTCGTTAATTGTCATAGTCTCGTGGGATACCAGACTGTTTAATCTTGTGTTATCTTCAATCCTGCTCAAATCTCCGTCATGCTGGATCGCCACAAGAGGATTGTTCTTAAACGGCTCCAATGCGAATTGGTTATTAGCCGACGCTAAGGACTTTGCATCAAACGCCGCACAATATCCCTCAAAGAGCTTTTCGATAATATTAAGAACGGTTGATTTACCAGTTCCTGCCGAGCCGTAGAACACAAGAAATTTCTGAATGTTCTTTGAGTCGCCCGATACGATTGCCCCAATAGCCCATTCGATTTTATGTCGTTCTTCCGGAGAATATAAAACTGACATGAGTCTGTCGTAGTTGGTAATAGGACCCGGAGTCAGAGAATATGGCAAAGTTTTTGAAGCATAGTCAGTCTTTTTCGTACGGTTAGTTCCGTCTGAAAACACTAAGCTCTCGTCAAGCAGATGAAAAGAATCTCTCATCTGGTGCTGACAATATCTATGCCATTTGTCGATCATCCCTGTTTCCGAGTCCCACATGTGCAGAACCTTAACCGAGTCCATACCGTCACAATGTTCTCTTGCGTATTCATCGAGTTCTGCGTCTATAAGAGCTAAGGCGTCATCTTCGTCGGTCGACCAGATACCTAACTTCTCTATCCAAATAGCGTAAAAGTCACCGCCTTTGATCATAAGGTCGCTGCTTTTTTTAATAATAAACTTCGGATAGATCTCGGAGTAATCACGCTTCTTTGATCTCATAGCTATCATGAGAAAATCCAAAGCCATAATTACCACCTCTTTTCGTCAATATAATTCAGGTACCATTGAAGCTGATACCAAATCTCTACCTCCCGTAAATCCTTTGGGCAGTCTGGAATTGTGACAAGTCCACCTCGCCCGTCCGGATCATATGTTCTGTTTAAAAGTCTCGATACAGTATGAGCCACAGTCAGAATATCAAAGTCGTCATCCGTCTGTGACCCGAGCCCAAGACTTACAATCATTGTCCAAAACCATTGACCGGTTCTGTCTCCAACCGCATAGTCAGACATGATGTGTTCCTCGATACGAATTGACAGCGCTATCATCATCTCGAGAACACTGCAGGGGCGGTTATCGAGTTCGAGCTTAATATCCTCTGGGTCGATGTCTTTCTCGTAACCAAAGCGGTATCTAAGGTCTACTCCGTCATATGCCCTGTTCTCATCCATGTCCATTAAAAATATAAAATCCTGTGCGTGGAGATACTCGAGCAACCGGCTGTACCGAGTCGTCGAGTTTTCGTCGTACACCTTCGAGCACAGCCAGTTGAAATATCTTTTATTTAGACCTCTCAAAACTCATATCACACCTCCCTTATAACTTCGTAATACGCTCCCATCACATCATTTCGTAAGTAAGCTGATGTCTGGTCGTCGGAGTCCCAAATATCTTCCAAATTGTCAACCCCGAGGAATTCCTCAGGGTCTAAAATTGGATTGCCGTATGTAGTCTCCATAGTCCCGTCGTGGAATAACTCAACCGTTACCGTGTCGTAATTGAGTATTCCAAATTCGGCTTTCTGGATTACAGATGATCTGGCAGGCTTATAGCTTTCGTCTTCTACTGCCTTATCCTGAGTCTCTCTGTATTTGTCGATGATTGTCTCGTATTTTATACGGGTTTTTTCTTTCGGCTTTTCTGCTTTGACTTCCTCTTCGACTTCTTCCTCGTCGTCATCGTCCGTCTCAACTTCCATAGCTTCGAATTCTTTAGCAACTGCTTCTTCTATCTTTCGATCAGTGTCTCCGTCGATGCGGTATTTCATATACATCGCCCCAAGCCCGAAACCCGCTGCAAACACTGTTACTGCCGTAAACCACTTCATGTTTGGCCTCCTTTCAAAATATAAAAATTAGATCAGATCAATAATCGGTCCATCAACGTTAAAGTCGAGAAGGATGCTTCTCTCGTAACCATTGACGAAGTTTACTGATCCTTCCTTCGTTACATCAAAGATTCCAAAGTCGATGTAGTTGTCTCCGTTTGGATTCTTTTCGTCATAGACCCAGCCTACAATCTGACCGGCTCTTGATCTCTGAAGTCCGAGTGCATCATAAACGTCATTTAAGAACACGAATCCGTCAGTTCTCAGTTTGTTATTCAGCTGTGTAAGCTGGATCTGAAGGAACATACGATTGTACTCAGCATCCTTATCCCAGAACGGAGAAGCTTCGTCAAAGAATCTTGCATATGGCGAATACTGATTCTTCTCGTCCACAATATCAATCGACTTCTTTACAGTCTTTTTCTTACCGTCTTCGTCCGTAACCTTCTCTTTCGTCTCAGCCTTGGTGATGCCGTACTGAAGTTCCTTATCAACTTCGTCACCAAAGCGTTCACGGGTTCTTTCTCTGTATCCTCTGTAACCGGCGTCAAGAGCCGCATAAGCTGCACAAAGACTTGCCTGTCTGGTCTCAAATATCTTTGTACCTTTGAGAATCGCAAGAACTGAGAGAGCGTCAATCGCAACGACTGGTGCGTACTCTTTTACCACAAAGGCGTAATATCTTGCTTTGATCTTTTTCTTCTCCCAGGAAAAATTCGAATCCAGATCTTCCGTGTCCTCAGCGGCTTCGTCTGGCTTGATTGCCTTTTCTTCGGCTTTGACAATCTCGTAAAGATCATCGTCTCTTTCCTTCTTAAGCTCCGGCAATTTCGCAGTTGCTCTGCAGGCTACGACTGTTCCTACGAGAAGTCCTGATACCCCAAGAGTAATCATGATCTCGGGGCTGAACTTAATTGCTTTGGCCTTACCTTTTCTGATGTTTCTTTTAACGCCGTCAAATATCTTTAATTTCTTCATTATTTACTCCTTTAATAATTGTTAAACTGTCTGCTGTCATAGTGAGTGATTTTGGTGTGTATTGCTGATATCCTTTTTCCTCGACATTTTCAATCAAGTGATTAAGATACCAACGAGCTTTGTAAAGATCCTCAAGCCCATTCTTCTTGTACCACCGCGAGAGATACTTGATTACATTTGCTGTATCAACCGCCTGAATACCAACAAGATCCTCGCACATCCACTTGATTATGTCGATTGTCTCCGGTCCACTACCGTTTTTGTAGTGCGGAGGGTGATTTACCATGTCTGCCATAAAATATAAAATTCTCCTTAGTCAAACGAATCGATAGGCATCGGTTTTGGAAGTTTAATTCTATATTGGCCACCCTGCCTTACTATTTCTGCGTTTCTAAGATCTGTCCAACCGTATTTGTGAGCAGTGTAGTCGTTGTTTGAAATCTTTGAAAATTCATAATAGTCCGCCACACTTACGATTTTGAATTCAGACAAAGTTTCGTACATATCATCCAGAACATCTTTAGCGTCTGAACGAAATTCAAAACGTATGTCATCATAACTAAATATCCCTCGATCACTGTGATGTCTTTCTGTGTTGTTTCCTTTCCTCTCGTAGTAATTGCTGTACGAGGTTTTGGAATATCCGCTTCTTACTTTTGGATCACCACCAACGAGATAAGTAACAGTGTCCAGAATCGAGTTTCTTACCAAAGGACCGACGTAATTATCAAGAATCGTCCTTGGGATCTCAGAAAGATCGTCCGGCAGTAACCATTCGATAAATTTTCTGAAATCGCTCTTCTTTCTTACGGACACAGCACCCTTTTTCGGCTTAGGCTTCGGCTTGTTTTTCTTCTTGGCGTCTTTCTTACTTTTATTTGAGTTGGACGCGTAATCAAACATTAAGAACTCCTTTCGAAAAATATAAAAAGAGAGACCCTGCAAATCTCTCGCAAGGTCTCTCCCGTGTTTAACGACACTTATTCCGGTAAACTATTATTTACTCGTCGTCCACCTCCTCTGCTTCTACATCAATAACGTTTTCATCGTCTTTAACCTTTCTTCTTGCCGGTTTATCGTCATCTGAATTCTTTGAAAATCTGCTTACCAGTCTCGGTTTAACAGCTGAGTCGAGTATAATTCCTATACCAATACCCACCGTTACCGATGCGGCAATCTCCTTCCAGTTTCTTCCAGATTCGATACCTTCAGTGATTTCTTCTCTTACTTCTTCCATGATGTTTTCTGGCATTGTTGATCTCCTTTCCAGAATATAATAATTTAAAAATAAGTTTATCCATAATAGCCTCTGCAAATTTTACGAATTGCTAAAACAGGCTTCGGTTGTAGTCATATACCGGCTCGACCAGGAAGTCTATTACCAGACAAGGTCTTCCATCTTTAGTAAGCTGTGAACTGAACGAAACGTCTATTAAGCCCTGATCAATATGCCAACCGAGCAAATCTCCACATTTGACATCCTTAAGACCTATCTCATAATAGTATTCATTGAGCGAAATATAACATTCATCCATCATCTGCTTATTAAGATTGTTGATTGCCCGTCTGATTGTTTCCTGATCCGAGTAAAACAGTCTCTCTGTCCACGGATCATAACAAAGAGTATTACCTCCGAGAGATATAACATTATCAATCTTTGCTGGAACCCGCTCCTTAGCAACAGCATCTCTAATCTCCTGCTCCTTTTTCTCACCAAGAATCTCACGAGCGTTCTTCTGATAGAGCATATGAGCCGTCTCAAGCCCTGAATAAGCTGTTGCGAATGCGATAACACGATTATTCATCATTCTGTGTGACTGGATAATAAGACCCATACCTACTGCCTCGGTTGTAAGTGGGAAAATATATCTTTTCCACGTAGCCTTGACGATTTCCTTCTTTGTTATCGGCTCAGGATCTTTTTCTTTTTTCTTCTCCTCCTTAAGATCCTCAATATCATCAAGAGCCTTTGGCGTCTCGTATACAGCCAGTACAGTCCCTATCACCATCGAAGCAATACCAAGACCAAGAACAATCGTCGGACCGTTCTTGGCTAAAGACTGACTGAACTTTCCACGTTTCTTCATGTCTCCTCCTTTCAAAATATAAAAGAAAGAGAGTCTACGAATCGCAGACCCTCTGTTCTTATCAGGAATTTTTATTAAGTTTTGCAATTTCTTCTTTTACGCACTTACTGACCTGTTTGGCGATTTCGTTGTCGCGGTCAATAATATCATAGTGCGTCTCGAGAAATCCTCCCACTAACGTTGCCGCTAAACCGACAGCTTTGATAGCCGTGAGCCCTTTTCTTTCACCGGCTGAGCTGATGAGTGATTTTACAATTTTCATTTAAGCCCTCCTTTCATGATAGTATCAACTATTTTTGCAATATTGTATTTGGTAATCTCAACAGATCCTGCTAACGACAGAACAATCGAGTCGTCCTTATCCGTTACAACAAATGATGAGAGATCCAAATTGGTGTCGATTCCAAACTTCTTGCTTATAAGTTCCTGAGCAATATGAGATACAAGACTGCTCGCAAATTGAGATTTAAGATCAATTAAATTCATGTGTCACCTCTCTAAAATATAAATTACTCTTCGTTGGTTTCTTTGTTCTCGTTGTCTTCCGTATCATTGGTCTCCGGGTTTTCGATATTTATGACCGGCTTTTTCTCTTTCTTCTTGATCTCGGTTACTCTGAATGATCCATCGTCGGTTACGACCTCAAACGGTTCGCTCTTTTCGGCTTCAAATATCTGATTCGTAACACTCTTCCTGCCAGCCTCGAAACCCTTGTCATAACCTTTGCGGAAACGATCTTTACGCATGTACCATACCGCTATCAGACCAAGACCTACTACAAACTTTGCGCTCACCATAATTTTTCCATTACCACAAGTTGTCATTTTTAACTCCTTTCAATGACAAAGACAAAACTAAAAATATAAAAGAAAGAGAGGGATTCGCACCCTCGACTCCTGTAAACAGGCGTGTTTCTGTAACACCTTCTTTCCACTATAGAACTTGCAATTTTTGCGAATTCTAAATATAAAAAGAAAGAGAGGGATTTGCACCCTCGGCTCTCATTTCTGAGCGTGTTCCTGTCACACATTCTTTCCACTATAGAATCTGCAATTTTTGCGAATGTAGAAGTCCTGTAGGAGTGGTGTAGGAATATCATACGCGAAACCTTGCAAATACTTGCATCTGGCTACTCCTACATGTGCGGCAAAAACAAAGAGAACCCGTTGTTTCATACGAGTCCTCCGTCTGACCTATAAACCTTTCCGTAATGATTTGAAAAATTCTTTAATTAACCATTTGTAAGTCGTTGAAAGATAGTTTCCGTGCTCCTCAAATCTAAATCCTTTTCTGGTCCAAATCATTCTAAATCCGAGATTCAGAAGTATTGCTCCTGCTTCGATTCCGTGTTTCGCTACTGTGTCCCAAAAAGTTTGTTTCTTCTCGTCGTCAAACTTCTCTTTTTCCAGTTTGATTTCACATAACCGTTGAAGGTTCTCTGTTGCCCTCTGATACTCTTCAGAACTCGGGTCCATTTCAGACATAGCTTTGAGTAATCTTTTTATTTCCTTTTCAACTAACTCGTAAGTCATAAAGACCTCCTTTCACATGTCGGTTTAGTTGTCCGTAACAGTGATTGTAAGTTTTGTAAAATATAAAAAGAGAGACCCTGTGAATCCATCACAAGACCTCTCGTTTTGTCATAATGCTTTTGTAGCTGTTTTGATGGCCACTTTTCCTACTTTCGTTGCGACTTTAAATCCTTCCTTGGTCACGATCGTTCCGGCTGCAATCGCTACTCCTCGGGTGAAGCCTTTAAGTGCCTCGTGAGCAAGTTCCTTTCTTTTGTCAACAACTACTTCTTTTACTATTGCCATGTTTTCTCTAATCGCCATAATAAGCACCTTCCTTTCACTAAAGGACGTGCAGAAATTACGGACAAATATAAAAAGAAAAAGAGCTTATTTCTAAGCTCTCAGACATATCGGTCAACGATTGCTTCCAGATCTTTGTTTGCAATTTCAAGATTTATCGCGAGATCAAGGTTAGTAGTGTCATGATCGGTTCCATTAATATTACATTTATTAATGTATAACTCTACATCGACTCCTAAATTTTCCCTGATTACCTTCTTAATAATCTTCTGTGCAATTAACTGGCCTATATCTGTTCCCAATATAATCTTAGTCAACATTTTAGTCATCTCTTTTTCCTCCTAAATATCATCAAATTCGTTTATTTCTTTCCACAAGATACCTTGCATTTTTTGCGAATTTTTAGGAGAAAAACAAAGAGAACCCGTAGAATTTTACGAGTTCTCCGTCTGGCTATTTCATATTAGCTTCAACTTGTTCGCCGTTAGCAAACTCAATCAAAGTCGTAAAACCTTTCTTGTGGTTCTTCTTCACCTCCTTTTTGAATTTATTAATTGTACGCTTTCTTCCCTTGTCAAAGCTATTGCGTCCGTGCACAATAAGCATGACGAGGAATATAAGCGTCACTAATAAGTTCGCCTGGGTTTCGTCTCGAAGCCCCATTCCTACTCCATACAGGTCATAACGCTTTCTGATTGACTCTAACATTTTGTTACTCCTTTCTCGTTATGAAATATCTTTCGTAATAGACCCTGTAAACTTTGCTATGGACTTACGAGCTCCATATGCAGGTCACACGGAGCGAAGACCATATCAATTACCACACACTCAAGCTCTCCGTCAATCTTTGTAACGTGATGCTCAAAGTCGATCCAGAAAATACCTTCGTGCTCGTCATAAGCATCCCAGCCTTTGTAGTCTGAACCGTCGTAAGCATCTATACCAAGAAACTCACACCACTCATAAACACTCGCGTATCCACGAAGAATATAATTTCTGTTTAAGTGATACTCGGCATCCATAACCGCTGACAGGGTAGACTCGAAATATCTATTAAGATAGGTGTCGTAAAAGAGTCTCGTGTCTTCGTTGGTATCGACCATTCGTACGCTGTTTTCTACAATACTCGGAGCGCTAAGATTAACCTCGTTCGCCTTTTCAACTGCAAGAGCGTCCAGTACCTTCTGATGTCCCTCCTCTCCGTAAACATCTTTTACAGCGTCTTTATACCTCGTGTACTTGCTATGTGCCAGTGTGTACGCCGAGAGTATTGAGAGCTGTTTCCTTCGGCTAAGATAGTTCGATCCAAATATAAAAAATACAGTAGCTCCTGCGACGGTTACGGATGGTATGTAACAGGGAGCTACCGTCTTTACAAGTTCAAGCTTTGTCGGTTCTTCCGTCTCCTTCTTAAGTTCTTCGAGTTTCTCTTCCGCTTTACGTGTATCTCTTACTGTAAATATAAAAGTGGCGACCACTCCTGCAGCCGCCACAATTGTGAATAATTCACTTTTCCCAAATTTTAACACCGGGTTATTTCTCGATTTCCTTTTTTGCTTTGTTCTCATTATCATTCCTTTCTTCGCTAACCACTAACGATCTCACCTTTTCAACAAACTGTTTGTCTTTTGAAACAATATACCTCGATGTTGTAATACAAGATACTATAATGCAAATTGTACAGATAATACATATTACGACGCATACAATACTAACAGGTGTCATCTGTGATTCTCCTTCCACCTTTCAACAGCATCGTTCCAGTATCTCCTTGCCTGCTGTTTCACCTCGTGCTTGGTTGCATGTGGCTCGGTATCAAGCGTAACCGCCACACCACCTTCGAGACACCTATTCGGACAAGCATACTGAGCCTGGTATCTAAATGATAAACTGTATTTTTCCGTAGCTTTCCTTCCACAAATCGGACAAGGCTCAAGTGGTACTAACGGATCGGGTCTCTTCACAAGGCTGTATCCAAGCTCCATGCAATACCTTTTAAGCTTCTCGATTGGAATATCTTTTAGTGGATTTTCGTTCATTTCTTATTTTTCTCCTTTCCCTTGATGTGAAGTATTACAAATGTTCTTTCATCCTTCGGGTTAAACACCCAGTCATCTACATCCGCTTTGCCGGTTGCCAAATCGAGTGTACCCCCTTTGAATTTTACAAGTTCGTGTGCGCTGTCAATTACCACCCCCAAGATGATTCCAGCAATAAATACTGCTATGTAAATTAAAATAAGTTTTATCATTCTTCCTCCTCTGTTAACTGACGAATAATTTCCTCTGTCCAGTCGTAATCCGGATCTTCAGCGTTGTCTACGAGTAAAGCGACCACCTTTTTACACCGATATTGTTTCTCTGGGTCATTCATGTTATTAACCTCATAATCTAACATGTGTCTAATTGCAACATACTGAGCTACAGACATTTTTCTTTCATCTTGTTCCATAGCATAAATAGCCGCATATGTAAGACCGACAAATTGTCCTACATCTTTTAACTTCAATCCAAAAACAGCACGAATGGTTTTAAGATTCTTCTGAAGATTTATTACGGCGTCAGTTTGCCTTGTTTTCTTAGCCATCTCAAACACGTCCTATCTATACTCAAGAATTTCAAAAGCAATAATTAAAACCAACATTAAATTCGTGAATACCACGCTTGAAAACATCTTTTTAATCATAGTTGCAGTCCCTCAACCGGTGTATATGTTCACACCCTCTGCTACATAAAAGTCTTATAGACTCCATGTCACGATCGTAAATATCATTTTCAATTTCTGATACGTATTTGTAAATTCGTTCCAAAAAGTGAATTGTATAGAAACTTGTATCATATCCACGATGGTCTTTTACACGAATACACGGTAACGTTTTCTCGTCGACATGCAGGATTCCAAGTTCATCGACGGTTGCTTTTATCCAGCCTTTTCTTTTCCATTCGTAAAGTGTACTAAGGTTAATTTCGTAAGCCTCGGCACATTCTCTAAAGGTCATCTCATCCATACCTCCATTCACTTCCTAAAAATATAAAAGTTGAACTGCGGTCTGGCTCGGTCGCAATGACTACTCGCTCGCCGTCTTCCGGATACTCGTACATCCCAACCACGACCGAACCATTTGTAATCGCCAGATCATTACCAAGGGACTCTTCCTTGCTCGCCTCTCCCCAATCGCAGACCACATATCTGGCAAGACAGTCTGCACAAAAATAAGAAAAGGGCTCATCCTGCTTCAGACGAGCCCACACCTTTTCGGTCTTTCTTACTTTACCAATATCAAATTTTGTCAGCATTCTTTTTCTTTTCTATTTCGGTAATAAGATCCAGACACTCGCTTAATCCGTCGTTCACCGATTCTTTGTCCGCTTCCGTTTTAGCGATATGATCAGACCACGATTTTAATATCTCACGGGTCTTATCCGCTGTTCCAAGCAAACATCCGGCGACATCCATACGCTTTGTATCATCGTATTTGTTATGGCGACCGAGAATCAAAAAATATTCTCCAAGATCTTTGTCCTTATGCTTAAACCACGCAGTAGCAATATCAGCACCAAGATACATACTGCCCGCACAAGCCGTAACCACAAGTCCTGCTTTAACAGCTTTCTTCGTTCCTTCGTCTAACTTGTTCCATTTGTCTTTGATTTTCTTAAACATTTTACATCCTTTCTTGTCCCAATAATACACGACCTTCTTTTACTTGTTGACGCACTTCTTTTATTACTGCTTCTTTTGGAATATCATAGAAATACATCAGGTTCCTACATCTGAAAACCATGTCTACAATATAATCAAACACTTCCTCATCATATTCTTGGTCATATCCGTATGTAATCATTTTTCCTCCTTAATACCTTCTGCTTCGATTAACGGACAGGTCTCCGGTTTACCACACTCATCTACCGTATCTTTAGTTAAACGACACAGTAACGGATACGTTTCGTGATACTGTGTGCAAAAATAACATTCCCCACAGTTTTTTGGCATGTCAATCGGTACTAATATCATCACTTCTCCTCCTTTTTATCCAGCAACTCATAAACCTTCGTTCCGACAATAGCTTCGGAGATTCCTGCTCTTTCCATAAAGGCTCTGCTGTAAATATAAACATCTGCGAATGACTCGATCAAATTAAGCCAGGCATCCTTACGAGTATCATTAAGGTCTCTAATAAACTTAATTAAATCCTCGTCTGTATCAATATCACCGGGTATAAGCACGTCGCCCATTGCGGATTCAAACGCGTATGCATCACTTTTAAGCGAGTTCAGACGAATAGTTAGCTTTGTAAGAAGCGATTCCTTATTGTCGTCTGCAATCTTTTTGTAAATACGATAGTCGTTAGTTGGTCTATTCATGATTTTTTCTCCTTAAGTTCTTCGAGTTTTTCTAAAACTTCTTTTACTGTCATATCACCAAACGCGTCGTACCAAGCATCTCTGAACATCTTATTTTCCAGATGCTTGTCTACCACGTTCAAAATATTCTCGACAGCTATGAGAGCCACGAATATTACTATTATTACCGATGTTATGGACATTTTCATCCTCCTCAATCTTCCAATAACTTGTTTAGACGATACTTTAAAGCTCTGATCAGTACTTTATGCTCGTCTATACGATTTGTAATAAGTTCAATATCATTTCCCATCTCTTCTATTGCATATTCGAATTTCTCGATCTGCTTTTGAAGGATTAGTCGTTCATCTTTCATCTGTTTACACTCCTTCAAACCGGCATAATAACACTCGGATTCCATATACAAATCGAGTCTACATCCCACGAATTAAAAAGATTTAACACTTCTCTTGAATCGTCAAGCCACACGGAACCAAAACGATAATCGCTCGAATAACTAACCTCCATAGCATCAAAGTGGTTATATATAAGCGGCAAATTGAGTTCGATATTCCTGTTGTCGATCCAGGTAATATATCTATCCGCTTCTTCAATTCTGTTAAGTCTGAGAACTTTAGCGTCTGGAGACAGTTTAAATCTGAAATTTTTATCCAATTTTTCAACGTGAAACTCTTCTCCTTCGCACCAATCTTTCCAGCCCCATTCCGAATTTTCCGGAGAAGCCCATAACCCTTTTGGTTTATCATAACGAGAGTTTTTGTGCTTATTAACCATGGCTCTTCTCAACCGGTCTTGATCGTACGTGTCTGAATTATAATGAATATAAACTCTTTCTTTCATTTATTTACCTCCAACTTAAAACATCTCAAGGTCTATTGCTATAAGGGCTCCGTACGTTGAATCTTCACAAACATACAAACACAACCACGGTTCTTTTTTAAAAATACGGTCAATATGATTCGGACCCAAGATTGCTGGTAAATTAAGTTTGTCGTAAAAAACATTAAGTGTTGGTCCACAGCCGGATTTTATAATCTGTACAAATTTCTTCCACGCACGAACGACGTTGATTGGTTTTGCTCTAAAATACATACAAGTGGCCGAGTCAAAGAACTGTACATACTGGTACATACGAGGATCTATTAGTCCTTCGACCTCATCGTTCTTGTCCATCGACGAATGATAAATACGATTATCTAAAATTTTCATCCTTTACCCTCCTACTTAAACTTATCAATGATCTCCTGAGTCGCGAGTCCTCTGTCTACAAATATCAATTCGAGATTGCTCTGAAGTTCACCATAGTCTGTTCCGTAAATGTTTGCCGCGTATGGATTTTCTTCTTTTTCAGGATTATCAATTGTGATTCCTTTGCTTTCAAGGAAATCCTCAAACATCTCTACAATTGATCTAACGGTCTCCTGTAATTCTCCCCAATTAAGGCTTGTTCTTGTTTTAAGTCGGTCTTCCCTTTCTACAAAATAATAAGAGTCCACACCAATATAATCGGATATTTGTTCTACAAGTCCAACCGGCATCGACCCATTTTTCAAATATCTCGACAACGATCTTTCGCTTCTATCGATCTCTTTCGAGTTACCAAGCTCTTTTACGCTATGCCCGGATATAGTTATAGCGGTCTTGAGTCGGTCTGGATTTATCCGTACGTCGCTTACACGTGATTTGTTTGACATCGTTTATTCCTTTCCTGTTACTTCGTGTCTAACGATGGCTTCAATTGCCTTTACTGCATATGCCAATTTTTCTAATCTGATTTCTTCAGGTTCGTATTTTGTCGTAATATCATACGGATTTCTTACTGCTGTCTGATCCGCTACCATGCGTTTAAGCCATTCGTCATAGGCTTCTTTAAAATTCATCTACTTACTCCTTTCAAAATATAAAAACTAAAGAGCCTACGTTTCCGTAAGCTCCCGCTAATAACATCTTGCTATGTTTTTATTTTCCGTCTATTGCTTCTTCTGGTATAACTTCTAATATACAATCTTTTGCTAATGCTAAATTACGCTGCGCCATATTCAAATAGATCGATACTGGATCGTCTGCTTCGGCATACTTCACTTTCATATGCTCGAGTATAATCCACAACCCGGCCAATTTGTCATGTGCGTCTAACGCGTCAATAATGTCATCCTTATACTTTAATTCGTATACCATTTATTCTTCTCCTTTCAAAATATAAAAAACATAGGCTCTGTGCCCCCACTATAGAATCTGTATTTTTTGCGGATAAAAACAAAGAGAGCCCGTAAAATCAGACTCTCCGGAAATTTACTCGTCAACTATTGTCATATAACATTTACCACCGTTTTTATTAACCAGAATAAAATCACAACTTTCTTCGTCGAAACATCCTACTACTCGTGGTCTTTTTGTTTTCTGATGCAATCTCCATGTTAACGGTGCTGCGTGTACGTTTAACGCCTCCGCGATGAACTCATCATAACTTCTTGGGTCGGTTTCACTTATCTCGTCCCAAAGCTCGTTCAATTCCTCCAAAAGTGGATTCGTCAAGCTTACATACATGTTCCTTAACAATGGATATAATGTTTGTGCCACGAATTTGTCGTTCTCATCCCAACGACCCTCAAACTGTAATTCTCCCTTGAATGTATATTTGTCGCTCATGTTGTCCTCCTTTAGTGTTAAGTGTTAATTTCCATTAAAGAACTTGTATCTATTGCGGACGAAAAAGAAAAAGAGGCTGTTAAGCCTCATCGCAGAATTCGAACTTTCCATCGAAGATTCCGTTCTTTCTTAACTCCTCTTTTCTTTCGTACTCATAATTAATCTCGTCGAATTTGGTTTTAATATCAATCGTTGTTCTAACTACTTCTCCTAATGCTATAAGCGGCACAACTACTGACGTGCTTATCACGGTTGTTGCTGTGTGGTATCCCACAGCCTTACCAATTGTAATCGCTTTATGTCCAGTCTTTGTAATTTTATCGATAGCTCTCATTTTAATTCTCCTTTTTTCAACTAACATTAAGTTTTTCCATAATAGATCGTGCAATTTTTGCGAAAATTACTAAAATATCATCAAAAATAAGGCTAAAATAGACGAAATCGCTTGTAAGCTCATGAGAGCCTGCTAGAGCGATTTAGATGCTATATCGACCAGTAGGTTCTGTTTCTTTTTAACTCGCCTTATATCGCCTCTCAGAGCGTCGTTTTTCAAGTAAACCCTAAAATTTTGCCAAATATCACAAAAACAAAGAGAACCCGTAGAATTTTACGAGTTCTCCGTTCTGATAACTACTTTTCATTCAGAAGTTCGTTGTATTTGGTTAGCAACTCGTTATAATTATCACCAACAATTTTTAGAAGCTCTTTCTGAAATTCTATAACCGTTGTTGCCTGCCCGATTTTGTATCCGCCGAACATGGCTGCTCCACAAATCACTCCGACACATACCGTTTCAAAAATTTCAGGATTCTCTTCACAAAATCTTTTGCTTTTCTTACGAGTTTTCCCATAATAATCCTCCTTAATAATTAGATGGTAGTTCTCCGTTAAAGTCCTTGTAAACTTTGCTATTCGTCTGTAACCTGCTTCACACGAAGTAATATCTTGTCTGAGCTTTTGATCATTGCAAGTTTACCTTTGTCTACTTCAAGGAACATGTAGTCTGTACCGTCTTCGTCCGTAACCATTTTTAAGGTTCCGACAACTCCAATCTTTTTATCCTTTCGAAAATGTCGAACTACAATAATTACAGCAAGAAAACAACAAAATAATGCTCCGCCAATAAACAGCCACGGAATGTAAAATATCATCTCTACTCTCCTCTCATGCTAAGAAGCATTTCTGCTCTCTTTTTCGTTTTCTCGTCATACTTAAAGTCAAAGCCCGTACTCGCATCAAAGTCTTTAAAGTCCTCGTAATAAGGGACTTCCTTTGAAATATCAGGATAAGACTTTTGAAGGTCTACAAGCTCTCTTGCCCACTCAGACCACTTCGAATCCTCCACGATACTGTCGTCAAGCTCGTAGTAAATATAAGAGTGCAGGTGGATCTGTCTTCGTCTCTGAAGGATCTTGTGATAGACCTCTTCATCTTTGGTTGGATAGATCGCTATTTTCTGTTTTGTCAATTTTCACCTCCGGGCTTTTTCGCCAATACAAAAATATCATTTGTTCTCGTCGGATGCGTATGAAAAGTCAAAAGGAGCTGCTACGAATATAACAACTCCTCGTCGATTCCTATTTCGCGTCTAATGAAACGTAAACCTGATTATCTGTAACACTTACGAATACCTCAACCGTTCCGATTGTTTCGTCGAACTCAAACTTGTATTCGTATCCATCGTACTTTGTATTTGTAGGCAATGAATATGCTTCTCCTTTATCGCCCGAAAATACAGCTACGCCTATGGAATTATCGAGTTCGAGATCGAACACCTTTACCGTATACGATATTCCCGTGTCATTGTAACCAATTTCCATTTCATTTACGTCTCGTGGAACTGCTAAAAACATAATTTCCTCCTTTTGATCTAAGCATTAGCTTTCACAATAGGAGGCGTATTATTTGCGAAGACCACTCAAAATATAAAAAAACTTACGGTAGTACTCGTAGTATTCATCTCGTGAGCAGGGAAGACTCATACGAGCATTAAGTTTGTCATATGGAAGATTGTTCGTAACGCCCTTGAGTACAAAGCTTCCTATGTGTCCGTTTGGATCAGTCTGAATGACCGCGTCAGATATCATCCTGAGTCGTTTTCTAATCTCCTCTCTTCTAATAGCAGTCTTTTCAACCGAGCTTTCATTCGTACCAGTCTCGGAAATATCTATCGGTTTTGATTCGGCCTTATACCCGTCCAAAGCATTGAGTTCCTCCTTCCACTCTGGTACCTGCATACAGAAGTGCTTCAGCTCGTAGTAACGATGCTTGCTGATCCAATACTTATTCTTCTTTGATACCTCTGGTCTAATCGTTGTGCTCATGTCGTTCTCCTTTCCACAAATATCCCGTCTCCTCATATAGACTCTTTGGCGAGATGTAATAATTGATTCGTCCGTACCTGCTTCCAAGTTCGTTAAGGCTTGTGATCTGTTTTCCTTCAAGAGTAGCTATGCCGATTGGAAGCCAGCCTGATATAATACCAGCTCTTACCCACGAAGGATCTTTACCATAAGCTTTCGCTGCAATGTGTACCGGGACAGATCCTTTTACGAATTTGCCCATAAATATCACCTCCTTAACAAGAATTGTAGAAAGTTTGGGAGACAAAGTATAGAATTATAATAATCCAAAATTATTGATACGATTAAAGTTTAGAGTATTTGTGTTCGTACTTTGAATGTTTTTGCGTCTTTCATAACCTTTCTCTTTTGTTTTTTTGTTGAGAGAAACTCGACGATAATTCCCTCGTCACTTGGCTCTTCCCCTACAAGTACAAAGTCAATATCATGCGTTTTTAGAATAGGGAGAAAATAATCAAGATCGTGTTCGTTAACAAGAACCTTTGTGAATCGCTGTTCTGTCTTACCTTCGAATATCCTTTTGATCAAATTCATAGTGTACTCCTTTCTTCTGGTTAAAATATAAAAAGAAAAAGAGACCGTTAATTGGTCTCCGTTTCTGGTTCCTCCATCCAAATCTTCTGTAATTTATTCGAATACTTTGTTTGTATTTCCATACTAGCTTCCCACATTCCGATAAAAGCTGATACGCTCATGTAGATCGGTGTTCCAATTGCCACCGCACCTGCCCATGCCGCTGTTTTACCGACTTTTGTTGCTGTCTTTTTAATCTTATTAGTATTCATTGTTTTCTCCTTTGTTATGATTTGAAATATTCTTCTCATAAGAAACCTTGTAAATTTTGCGGAAAATATAAAAAGAAAGAGAGCTCGTAAATCTATACGGCTCTCCGTCTGCCTCAAATGCTCGACAAAGCTACATCAATGCCGAACCGCTTAAGATCCTGTTCAATATTAAGCATCTTACCTTTATTTGGTGTCCTGAACTTTATCTTAACATAACTGCTTCCGACCGCCATATCTGTTACCAGCGCGTCGTTATATGTCAGTATGATTAAGATAGATTTGTATTCATAACAATACACCCAAATCTCTGCCTCCTGCGGCTTCATATCGTTCACTATTTTCTTAAGCTGTTCCATTTTTGTCATTTTCGTTCTCCTTTCAATACGAACATTTATTTGCATAATAGCTTCTGCAAAATTTACGAAAAGAAAAGAGCGCTTGTACATCGTACAAAACGCTCCGTTGTTCTTATCTATCAGCGTAGATTTTATGTACTACATATTTCCAGTCTCTGTACTGTTCTCCTCTGAATGGCCAATTCGCTTTTCTATAAACATACATCATACCGGGTGTCGATTTACGTTTGCAGAATTTCTCGTCTTCGATTGTCGTACCTTTAATCAATTTGAAGAATCTCTCACATTCCTCTCCATTCACTCTGATATATAAATGTTTCCTAAAAAGGTTTGGTTTCTTAGCCATAATATGCTCCTTTCACAAAAACTTTGAAAATATGCCTTTCATTATAGAATCTGCATATTTTGTAAAAAATCAACAGGACCCGTAGTACCTTTTTCTTTTTAACTCGCCTTATATCGCCTCTCAGAGCGTCGTTTTTTTCGGCTGTTTCGTGAAAATTTGGCTAAATATGCTATTATGTAGGAGTAAGACAGAAAGGAGCGATTTTTATGGCGAAAAGAAAGACAAGACGGAGAAGGCTTCCAAACGGGTTCGGACAGATCAGCGAGATCAAGGGTCAGAATCTTAGAAAGCCTTTTCGCGCAATGGTTACTGTGGGAAAGAAGGAGAATGGGAGACCAATTTGTAAGATGTTAAAACCAGAAGCGTATTTCGAAACCTATAACGAAGCATACGAAGCCCTTCTCAAATATAACCAGTCACCAGAGGAACAGACTTCTGATATGAAGGTAATAGAGCTTTGGGACTTGTGGTCTGAGTGGTACTTTGAGAGAATTGAGGCTAAGTCTGCTAATAACTTAAAAGCAGCCTGGAGATACTGTCGTCCCTTGTATGAATCAAAGGTAATAGACCTAAGACCAAGACAGATCAGAACTTGTATAGACAGTGCTTACAGGATGGTTGGAAATATAAAAAAGGAGGCTTCGGATAACACAAAGTCGCGTATGAAAATTCTTTTCAATATGATGCTCGATTACGCGGTTGGGTATGGCGTGACGGATCATAACTATGCAAGAGATATAAGACTTCCTCTCGTAAAAAGACACCATGTCGAAAAGCCTCATATACCATTCAGTAAAGACGAGCTTCGTATACTTTGGGATCATACCGACATGCCGTTTGTAAAAGTTATCCTGGTTAATTGTTACTCTGGTTGGAGACCTCAAGAGATGTGCCATATGAGAAGGTCAAATGTAAATATAACAGACTGGTATTTTAAAGGAGGAATGAAGACTGATGCCGGACGAGGACGAATAGTGCCTGTACATTCGAAGATTAAAGAATTTGTGTCGGAGTTTTACGAGGATTCTCAAAATATAAAAAATGAAGTACTCTTTACGGTAGCTCATACTCAGACAGGAGAGACGATTCCTATCGACTCGTACTTTTCCTACAGATACCACTTTTCGAAGGTTATATCAGATCTCAAACTCTCTCAAGACCATCGTCCGCACGACTGTAGAAAGACGTTCGTAACGTTGGCTAAAGAAGCTCGTGTGGATGAATATGCCATTAAATATATGGTGGGTCACAAGATTTCAGATATAACCGAATCCGTTTATACTACAAGGAGTCCGGAGTGGTTCCTACAGGAAATCGAAAAAATAAAAGAGCCTGTAGGAATAATGTATAAATAACCCGCGTTGGGAAACTGTTACATACTTCTAACAGACTCTTATGGCGTTTAAGTTTCAATAAGCGATTTTACAATTCTTAGGAGTTCATCCTCCTCCGCAGATACTGCCTAGTTAGTATTTGGAGTGGACGAACTCCTAAAATGTAGGAATAATGTAGGAGTGGTCTGTTTTATCGACTTTTCTGGAATTTTCACCCTGGGAAATTTTGGAGAATTTCGAAGGGTGGTTACTTACTTAAAGTGTCCTTTAAGACTGATAATCAAAAGGAGCTTCCCAATTTTGAACTGCTGGGACGTTATTATCGTTGCTCAATTTCCATCCCTTAATTTTTTGGGACGCCCGATCAATCAAACCGAATGTTATCGTCTGATTAGCAAACCAATCAAAACTAGTAACGAGTAATCCTGTAGCACTACCATCAACGTAATCAACACCGTCATAATGAGTGTGTCCAGCAATCGCACAGAGCAGATCATCGGAACAATTTGTAAAATCATAACTAATTCCAGAAACAGTTCCTGTTGTTCGGTTCTTTCTTGCGTTCCACAAAGCATTGAGCAACGAAGAAGAATGGATGATATACGTCGGTGAACTTTTTGTAATTGATTCACTTGTAATAGGATCAATCGCAAGAGAACCGCCCATTTCGAGCGGAACATGGGATACGATAACAAGATCGTGTCCGGTGTCTTCAGACATTTTATCAATCACCCACTGTAAATGTTCATTTGAAATCCAGTACCATTGATACCCAGTGATACCAGTAGTTTTATCGGCATAGTCCCAAGACGCAACCACAAGGTACTTAACACGGAGCCGATCATCATAAACCATCATAAAACCGCTGTTGTCTGGATATTTTTCCGTGCGTAAGCCAGTGCTTATAAAGTATGGATTATTATACTGCATTGATGGTAAAGTACCAGAAACAGCAGTAGACACCTCACCCTCATACCAAGTATCATGATTGCCATAAACATTAATCTGTTTATCCTTTGGAATGTCTTTAAGACATAACAAAGCGGCTTCTAAAGTGGCATTTCTAAGTAATGGATTTGCGTTAGTGTTATCGTCTTCCCAATGATCAACAACGGTATCACCAAGGTTAAAAATCGTACTAACCTCATCCCAATTAACAAGGTACGAAAGCAGGTCAAAAAGTCCTTTGTTGCTTGCGTTGAGTCTTCCATGTTGATCTGTGTGGACTATGAACGGAACTTGTTTATTGTCCCCGGCATATGCAGTCCCCCACTGCACAATAGCGTTCTTCATTGCCTGTGCATACTCCAAAGTAACCCCGTAACTTGTTCCTGCATCGTCTGGCAAGTCATAACCAAGAACCGTTGTTGTTACGCCCTTATTTTGATTACCGATATCAACAGCGTTTCCGTTTCCGTCAAAATACATTAGTAAACACCACCTTTCTGATTGATGTTTTTCATCCCGGCGTATGGCGAAAGTGAACCCGCGAAAATGATGTTGCCGCTGTTTCTGAAATACGCATACGATTTCTGGATGCTGTCCGTAAAGAGCGTGAACCCGACATATGCATATGTTGCTCGTAACTCCATCTCGTACTCAACGTTCTGCCGCCCGGAGTTTGACATGTTCCAACCATTAACGTGCGTATTCTCTGTGTTCTTGTAGTCAACAAACGGGTCACCTGCTGACATTTGTGTCATGTCATCGACAGCCATATAAACAACAACATGAGTTGCACCTGCTTCGATTGGGTAGTACTCTGTAATGCTTGTGTATTGGTCGTTTGCTGTACCACCGCTTTGCGTTATCCTTTCCGCCGTTTGCGTTACAACAAGTTCGCCTGGGTATATAAGATAACGATTTAAGAACATAATGTCTTGCGCTTTGTTTGTGTTGTACAAAGCAGCACGCAGTATTCCGACAAGCAATTCACGACCATTTTTGTTTATGCGCCCCAAGTCCATCGCATCAAACGCATTGATTTTGCGGAGGTTCGTTTTGTAACGTAAATCAAGCCAATCAAAAACGTTTGCAGGATTACCACCCCATTCCAAACGAAAATGCGTACCAGCTTGCCCTAATAACCATGATGTTATATCTCCGGTAGATGTTAACCGATTTCGTCCGACAAATGTATATTCGTTGTTTGCGTATGTATACCGATGACAATACAACGAACCGCTCCTCACCCCGATATAAAGCAATGCAACGGTTGCTTTTTCCAAATAGTCTTTTGTTCTACAATAGCTTATTGACGAAATATTTTCGCCTGACGAACTTATTTCGCCCATTTCAAATTCGGGATATATCTTTTCGTCAAAAGCATTTGCAGCGATATGGATTGTTTGACGTGTGTCACTTATTTCTTTTTTTATATAGTCTACCTTGTCTGGAAGTGTATATAGCGAATTTTCAAGAAATGCACACAATAAAATATCGGCTTCAATCTCTGTTGCTGTAATGTACAATCCGAACGCATAAATATCCTTCTCACTTGTCCCGGTATAAGATGATCCCATAATAAGGCGATCGTTTGTTCCATCTGTGAAAAATGCGTATATTTGCGTCGCACCCGAATATCCAGTTTGTTTTACTGTGAATGTGTCCCCGGCGGCAACATCAAAATATAGCAAATCAGATTCTGAACTGTGTCCAGAGCCGGCATGTTTCATAATGTGCCTTTCAGCATAACCAAACCTTCCCCTGCTCAAAGCACTCTTTAAGTCAGTAACATCATCCTCTAAATCATCAACCCCCTCGACATCCTCTCTGACCGCAGGAGCTAATTTAGCAGCAGTAATCGAGTTATCCGCAACATTCGTAACCGCCTCAGGATGTTCCTCAAACCAGTCATCTACAGCCTCTCCGACATCTCCGAGAAAAAACATATCGAAGTTGTCATACGTATCGCCGTTCTTAACATTTAATGATTTCTTTTTAATATTTATAGGCATTAAAGTCTCCTTTCTACTCGAGACAAATTAAATATAAAAGAAACGTGTTGGGCGATGTGTGATTTACAGTGATTCTGAAGGTTTCAGAACTCAACGTTTCTTTCGTTAAAGCTAACGTCGCCGGAGAAGCACCGCTGATAATTTGCAGCTTATTAGTGGTTACGGATTCATTCTTACTCGCCCCAATAAGATAAACTCCGGCATTGGTATAAACCCCGTCACTACCCAAGCCTGTGATAAGAAGATAGTTGCCAACAGGAAATTCATGCGTTATTCCACCATTGTTAATAACCGTCTGAGTTAGCTCGTCTGTAAAATTGTAAAAGTTGTTATTCCCTCCATGGTTTCTAATCTCATCCAAAGCATCACCAACAACTTTTGAATTAGCTGGGAGATCATCTGAATCTAATCCCTCGGCCATCTCGATAATATCATCAACCCCGTACTTATACTCGCCGCCGATTGTCCAGTCGATCCCATTCCAAAAAATACTAGTGTCCTTTTGTCAACAAACGCTCGTATTGTACGAACAACTTATCACCGTCACATTTCCGTTTGCTGTTGCTCTAAAATTAGGTGCCGATTCTATAAAATAAGTGGACAATACTAATTCGTTACGACCATCTGATGAAAAAATATGACGAATATACTGTCCCATTTCAATGTATAAAGCTCCCGTGAACTGTATTTTAAGAATAGCTTTTGACAAAAAAGGAGTGGTATTTATTTCTTTGTATATTGATTGCCCATTAGCAAGACTAAGAACGGTGTTTGAAACCGTGCCCTCGTAGTTAAAATCAGAAAAGTTGGTGTCTGCATAATAGTTGCCAAGATTTCCATCAGTAAAGTATTCAACATCCCAACCGGTACCACTGTAGTCAAATCCCATCTCTAATAATTTATTATTAGTAACTGGACTTTGATATGCTCCGGCAAATCCAATCAAACACCCTTCATCGTGTACCGTTTTAACAACGGTCTTTATTTGTTCGTCCGATAGACTTGATATTGTTTCTGGAGAGAGCGAGTACATAAAAGGGGCGCCCATGTTTTTACATATGCTTTTTACCGTATCGACATCTGAAATACCTGTATATAACTGCATGGCTCCATCAAAGAAATAGCGTGTCGCATAATAGGTTGATCCTATGTATAAAACAAAATTATTCCCTACTATCGAACGAATGACATCGATCTGATTAACATCGTATGCGTACATGATAAACGGAATAATATTATATTTTTTACAAGCGTATAACGCTTCCTCCAAATCTGTGACCGGAACTTGATATTTTTCATATTTACTACGATACACATACTTTGTTTTAAAATCTTCATAAGACACGTTCTCAAAACTAAGATTAGAAATATCAGTTCCGTCTAAAGCTTTTAACTGATTCCCTATTTTCCCCGAATTTCCGTGCATAACTACAAACTTCCCAGACGTTGCGGTTTTATGTACGTTTAACTCGACCATCTTATACCCTAATCTGTGAGCAATTTCTATATCGAATATTGATTGACAAGGAATAGTAGGTTCATTCGACTCAATGCTGTCTATAAATATATGGCTACAATATTTGTACCCATTAAATAATACGTTCCCAAGAGCCTGTGCGTTTGACTTTTTTTTAATTGTTTCTTTTATACCGTTGGTCTTTTCGTTAATAGAAGAAACATCACAAAACGTCTTGTAACTACGAACGGACACGGATAAACCTATATCATCTTTTGTTGTCGTGGTTAAATCAACGTCTGCGTTGTTAACCACACGTTTTATCCCAATAGCAAATTTATCACAATAGAGTTGTCCGGAAAAAGATGTTTTCCAAGACGTTGATTTGCGAGTATTTCCGTTGTAATATTCAGTTAAACTAAACTGAAAACCTTTTTCGGAATCAACGCTGATACTAACATAAGGATTTGCATATTCAAACAAATCCGTTACAGCTCTTTTTACGTAATTTTGATCTGAACGCACCCCTAATCCGTTTATGTATCCATATTCGATATTTATTTCGTTTACGTCTAATGTTTTTTCAAAATAATTATTTAATTTATCAGACTCATCCGAAATCAAAATCGTAGGCTTAAAAGGAGAATCGTCATTATGAAGCGTTCTACTTGTAACAAGAACTTTATCACATCCATCTGGAATATCCGCTTCTGCCCACTGCACGTCCCCATAAGCTGTGCTTTGCACTGAATGAGAACTGTCATAAACATCGTTGGAATAAAACGCTATAACTGCCGGGTCTTTATTATATAAAGATGACTGGACTTTAATATGTTTAAAAGTAGGATTAGTAAATTCGTATACATTAAAGTATGATCCAGCATCCGTTAACGCACCTGTAGCATATGATACATATTTTTTGTTATACACGTTGTTTGTTTTATAAAAGCCGTCAATGTAATTTAATCTTGTTGGGATGTCCATGCGTTTGAATTTGCAATTAGAAGCAAACTCTGTGATATCTGCTATTTCAGATGTATCTTCGGTCTCTCTCATAATTATAACGGAAAATTTTGTTCCTTTTGGAACAAATAGCTGTTTACGCTGTGTTGTCCCAGCATTATAAGTGCCATCTGTATTTTGTACAGGAACATACGCCTTAAATCCGTCAGAAATAAACAACAATATATCCTGATCAAACGATATAAAATCCTTGAATGTTACTCTGAATTCCTGTGTTCCAAGACTACTTCCATAATTAGAACCGTGTATTAAAGTGGCATTTGTAAAAAAAGATTCGTATTCAGTTTCGCTGTAAATAATTGCACTCTTTAAGTTAGTAACCTCGTCCCCAACCTTAACTTCTACCACCTGGCTCGCATTCCAAGCCCCAGCAGGATGAGCGGCGTTAAACCGATACAGAAGTCCGTTATAGTTTACATAATCACCAACGGAATACGCTGTCAATGTGGAGAATTCGTTCGCAATATTTGGATCGTTTAACCGATATTCGACTCCATTTTGATTTATTTCACTAAGTCCATAAGCCATATTTTATCTCCTCTTACTTGTTATGTATTACGAGATTAAACCTTGTGCGGGAAGACTGAACCCGTATTATGGCGGTTCCATCTAAAATCAGCCCTTCGTAAAAGTATAAAAAATGAGCCCTTACCAGAATCGGTAAAGGCTCAGTATGATTTCTATGTTGTATGTGTAACTACATTTAATTTGTATCTCGTTCCGTCGACTTGTGTTGTGGTGATGTCAACTTTAGCAGCATCAATGGCGCTCTTAATGCCGCCACTTTTTACAGCATGAGTACTATTTTCGGTAGGAACATCATCATACGTAGCCTGATTATAAGCTTCCAATATCTCGTCCGAATGATCGAGCGCGTTCGTAAGTTCTCTAATATCAGACGCAGAAATCGTAGCCCCGTCAAGAGCAGCTCTTTGTACGTCGAGATAGAACGTGGCGGTTATCATCTTGCCTGTCTGATCGGTAAGAGTGATCTCGTATGGCTGTCTTCCTGCTACAGCTGTCATCTGTTCAGTAAGAGTTACGGTTACGGTGTTCGAAGACACTGTGAAATTAGCGGAAGCAGAATATCCATTTCCGTCTGACTTAGTTCCACGAACAGAACAGTCCGTCCAATTTCCGACATTGAGTATGCCACGTCTCGTATGCAGTTTAAATTCCAAGGTGGCATCGGTCTGATACTGCTTGACATGAACGATCTTCGGTATGCCACCCGGGGTAATATCCAGGTCAATTTTGTATGTTACCATATTACCTCCTTGGTATGTAAATAAAAGACTACTGAGAAGTGAAAGGATGAACGAAAAGCTTCTCAGTAGTCTCGCCCATATTAAAGGTGTGTGCTAATTTAGAATTTGCCGGTATTAAGTCTCTCCTGAAGCTTACGGGCTGTCTCCGGACCGAAATATCCGTCAACTCCTGCTCCGATACGCTCCTGAATCTTCTTAATTGTCACCGGTCCAAGCTGGCCGTCCTTTTCAAGTCCTACAATCTCCTGAATAGCGTCTACCATAGGTGAGCCATAGGAACCATAGGTTACAGACGTAAGAGCTATGTGGTACTTTTTAAGACTTGTGAACTGGCTTGAGATCACACCATCTACAGGAGTCTTAAGAATATACTGCCATGCTTTGATCGTGTTATGCCCGGCTATCCCGTCGACCTTAAGAGTACCCGGTGTGGAAGTAACAACCGTCGAATAATTCGCAAGAGTCACTCCGTCGGTAATAGCCTTCTTAAAGTTAATCCATTTTGAATTATCTGTACCAGTCATTCTAACCGGACAAGGCTTACCCGATACATCCCAGTGTCTAAGGATCGTCTTAGCGTTTGGACACTTACTCTGAATATACTTCACGAGTTCCTTTACTGCCGCGGTCTGCTGTACGGAAGGATCTTTGTCTACGTTGTCACAAAGTTCGATGCTTACACTGTTGGTGTTAGTGCATTTCTTGTAGTAACTTGCCGCACCATACTTGCTCGTTACAAAGCCTCCCACGGAATAAGCAGCTCTCTCAAGTGCTATAGACTGACACACGTCTCCGTTCTGAGATACGAAGAAGTGAGCTCCGGCATTTCTCGTTACACCGTTTTTAAAGAAGTTACAATTGTTCTTAGCCGTGTCTCCTTTGTTAGCGGTGTAGTGAATTACAATGTAATATATGTGTGAAAGAGATCTCGTTCCGCCATAGCAAATAGTCTTTGACGGTATATATGGATAGCTCATTTGCGATCTCCTTTCGTAGCGTTTACGTGTTCTCTACACATTGCGAGTTTGGAATCACTAACTCCATAAGTCGTAGGATCAACCACAATTCCAACACTCACTAAAATATCTATTAATCCTAATACAAGGTTTGTTGTCATATCTTCACTGACCGGTGGGACGATTTCAAATATCCCAAGAACGGTGTATACAAAGGTAATCACACAGGCAAGAAGAGAAGTAAGCGTAACCTTGTTCTGAAATCTGAGTTTCCAGTTAATCATTATCGCACCTCCAGTTTTTCTATCTCGCTCATAGCTGTGTGAAGATGTCCATTCCCCCCAAGCTGTTTGTAGGAGTCGTACATCTCTTTAACTGTGTCTTTGTCATCAAGGGAAATATAACCCTGTTCCAAATATTCTTTGGTTAACTGTTTTACCCGATCGATCATTAATACTTTGAGGGCTTCGGTCTGGGCACTCATCTGTTCCGATGACTTATCTTCCTTCTGCCATTTTCTTTGCAGACAAGAGTTAAGAATCACCATAATTCCAGAACCGATACCCGCCCCCAAAATCCCGATAATAAAATCCATGATTTCCATAAATATCAGTCCTTAAAGTTTATTCATACAACTAATAATAGTTTTACGTTCTTCGTCTGTAGCAGCCTGATCAAGCATTCTTTCAAGGTGCTGCATTGTTCTTGTTCTTGAATGGTCTGTGTCGTCTGAATGACTCATATAACGTCCTGTGTTCATGTTCCTTGCCTGGTTATCACGAGTATGCATAATCATTCCATCAGTATAAGTTGGATCGTGATAAGGAACTCTTGTACGGTCGTAATAGCTCATCTGACGATTGTGAGCTAACTTCTCCGGATTATCTTCGTAATCCATGTAATAAGCGTAGTCGTCGTAGCTTCCTGCTTCGTCCATAGCGCACATGGTCTGAATATCTTTAATCACATCGTATGCTTCGTAAAGAGCGTGGAGATCCTGCACGTTAATATCATTTCCTGCGGTAAGCTGCTCGATCTGGTCAAACAGAATCCGCTTTGTGTTATCCATGATTCTCTTATCTCTATCGTCGAATTTTCCCATGCAGATCACCTCCTTATCGTGTCGGGTTTACTTTGACACGAAGATTACGTACGTTTATTGGTTCAGCGGTTACAGATGTGTTAATTACTGAAGCGGTGTAATCAACGGTTCGAGGAACATCAATGGTCATACCGCCTGATACGTGGTTATACGCATCCGCAACAGTCGGGGTGGACGCGCCGATACTGATAGGAATAGCCTGTCCCCCAATCGCAATAGCAAGATCGATCTCACCAGCAGTACCGCCTTCGGGAACCGCTATATTCGCCTCGTATTCAACGTCGTATCTTACAAACCGGTCACACGGAATTCTGGAGTTACCAGTCAAAGTGATCTGACCGGAGCCGTCACTATGAAACACCAATCCTCTGTTACAAGGGATTCTTGTATTCAACAGAGCCGAAGCGTTGTATGCAACTTCCTGTATGTCCGGATATACATACTCTGACATAAATATCACTCCTCAATTAATAAAAATAGCCCTGACCGGAACAAGGGGTCTGAGGCTGAAAGCTTCCGCGGTTGCATCCGTTTGGATTCTGTACAATATAAGCCGGTCTTGGAGTTGGATTTACATACTGCTCGATTTCGTTAGCAAGGGCTCTCTGACCAGCAGAAATCGCAGCAGTCTGAACATCCTGAGAAGACTGTCCACGAGAGAACATAAGCTCAGATCTAAGCTGTGCGATAATATCATCCTTAGCGTCCATCTTGTCCTGACACATCCGATCTTTGATGGACTGGAAGCCCGCGTTCATAGTGGTTACAAGGAGGTTTGTGTTATTGACACCCTGAGCTGTTACAGCCTGAAGAGCATCGCCTACAGCGGCTCTGTCTGCACAAGCCTCGGTAGCAACGGTATACTTGAGGTCTGCTGTTGCGGCACGATTATCACAGCAGCACTGGTTTACAGACGCCTGAAGAGCGTTCATAGCCTGCATTGTAGCAATCTGGGAGTTAAAGCTCTGCTGCATGTCTGCCATCTGACGAGCATTAGCAGCGATCTCAGCCTGTGAGAAACCATTTGTGACGGCGTTATTTAACGAGGAGAAACCAGAACACATAGCCTGCTGGTTAGCTGCGAAACCGTTTACCTGTCCAACATTAATATCACCAAGAGCACCCATAACAGCAGCCTGGTCGAAGCCTCTCTGAACTTCTGCTCCTGTGTTGGTGTTCATAATGTACGGAACAGCTCCGCCACCAGCATTAGCGTTTCCACCCCAGCCACCAAAGCCGTTGCCGCCAACAAAGGCGAAAAGGAATAAGACAATAAGCCACCAGGCTCCGTCACCGCCTCCCCAGAGACCGTTGTTTCCATTACCATTGTTTGTTACTGCCGCGATGTCAGCTGGAGACATTTCATTAGAAGTTATCATTTAGTACCTCCTATGTAAAAATTTGGAAATAGAAATATAAAAAAAATTAGAGGCTAATGCCAGAATTGACAAAAGCCTCTTTTTAACAACTCGGAAGCGTGATTGGAATTAAATATGCTTGAGAATTAAGCTTCTGAGTTGTTGTTAACTTGTTGTGTAATTTTGAAAAGTATCATAATTACTCGGTTGTGAATTACAAAGCTCGATGCATTTTTTAACAGCGTCTGGATTATCTAAAAACGATGAAAATAATATGGCCCACAAAACGTCATTAAAATTGTCTGATTCGTCAACAACGTGTTTTAAAAACTCTTTTGCGTCTTCGAAGTTCACACGCCACACCTCTTTCGACTATTAAAAGTCTTTTACTGTTTTAAAGTGTCCTTTTCAACGTTAAATATATTCAATGTAACAAATTCCACCAGTTGCAATCGATGTAGTTTCTCCAGTTGCCCACAACCTAACAGTTTCTTCTGAAATAAAGCCGACATCATTTACATTTATTATCTGTTCATCCCTAAAAGTGCCAAGTGCAGTTTCCCCGTAAACTGTATTCTCGTCTGATGTTCCTATATGCAATTGATAAGATGTGCTTGCACCACTAACTGCGTTTCTATGCAGATGTATTCTTTTGATATAACACCCCGTTGGCAAATCAAAATCCATATATGCACCTGACTTCGGGAATCCCGAGCCTTCTCTAAGAACGTTATAAATTTTTACTGTAGGCTGTATTTGTTGGTTCACCCTTGCCTTTATGTTCATGTCAAAATCATTTGCAGAATAATTTTCTCCTTGTGATAAAACAGAGTTCCCGTTCCCTCTAATCCTTGCAGAGTTCCCTTCGACAGAGCAGTTTTTCCAAATAACATGTTGGGAGATGCAATTTTCAAAGTTAATAACGGCACACAATCCTGATGTTACAGAAAAATTACTTATAGCGTGATACTTTAACGAACTCGAAAGCGCGCAATTCACGAAGTCTAAGCGCTTATTGCCCGACAGCATTACATGATATTGACCACTTGATAAACTGTCTGCTCTTCCGATATTGCAATCAGTAAATGCAATCTTTCCACTATCTACTTGTTCTGTTTCGCATATAATGAGCCTATGTTTATTGTGAAGTTCAAACCTCGTACCTATAAAGTTAATCCCCAAATTTGCAATGCCTTGATTTCCGCCATTAGGAAAATAGACTACCGCAGAAGAGGAATTCCCGTAGCAATCAAAATTTCCACCAAAGAATGATATGCACCCACCGTTAATAACTTCCAAAAGGTGGCTTGTACAATAAGCGCCTGATGCCACAAAATCAGTCGAAACACTTTGTGGATTATCTAATATAAAAGCTGTCTTGTGTGCTTCAAAACCGCACTGAATAAAATGATTCAGGTCAGCGTTGCCCGTTCCAGTAAACTTTGCAATTGTTCCAAAGATAAACTGACATCTTGTAAAACGCAGTTGTTTTTCCATGCCCGTTGAATACAGCAAAAATCCATTCCCATAAGTTGGATCATCTGCAAAAAAGCCTAAGTCGACAAATGTTATTCTTGGAAATGTTTCATCATCTGTTGAGTCATATAGCCAACATTCTGTATTATTAGTGAGCAGCTTTATTTGAGATGCATATTTCCCTTCGCCCGTCAGCATTAAACCGTTAAAGAATGGCACAACAGACGAATCTTGAAAAACTTTTGGTTGAACGGCATAGGTTCCTTCGGGGAAATGAACTCTGTTGACATTGTTTTCGGAGCAATACAGAAGCGCATCTTGTATTGCTTGACTATCGTCCGCAACTCCATCCCCAACAGCACCGAACATCTCTGGTGTTACATAGTCCTTGATGGTCTTCAGCTTCAAAGCATCTGCAAGCTTTGCTTCTGTGATTGATCTGTTCTGCACCGTAGTAGTCACTTCTGGATGATCGTTAAGCCAATCAGACACAGCTTGTCCTGTCTGCTCGTCGGTAGGAAGTCCAACGGTCGACCATACAGATCCATGACCTTCGTTCGATGCCGTTAAAATATATCCCTGAGTAGCTGTCTTTCCGTAATTTAAAGCACTCTTTAAGTCAGTAATCTCATCTCCTGTAACCTTAGCGTCCGCAGCCTCGCCGTCTCCGGTAAGAGTCTTATCGGTCACGAACGCTGTGGAATTGTATACGCCGCCATCAGCCCAGCTTGAGCCATTGTAGTAATACCAGTGTCCAGAAGCGTATCCGGATTCCGAGCCGGTATAGACATAAATCTTTGTTACATCGGTCATAGCGGAAGCCGTCGCAGCCCGTAAAGGAGATCCGACAGCCGCTTTTCTTGCATAAGTACTCTCAACCTCGGACTTCTTAGCATACGTACCCTCGATATCATCCATTGTAGGGACAAGTACGCTTTCGGTGTCGGGATCGATCCAAAGTTCAGTGTGCGGAGAAGTAGGCTCTGTGTTGGATACAACGATCATGTCTCCTACCGCCTTGGCATCAGCAGGCATACCTTCTTCGTCCATCGTAGAGCTGGTCTCGATAATGTCGTCAATGCCGCACTGATAGTCGCCGCCAATAAGCCATTCCGTGCCGCTCCAGAAATACCAGCAGCCGGTGATCATTCCTTCCTCGTGACCGGTATAAACATAGTATTTATCGTAATCGGTCATCTGAGATTTCGAAGAAGCTACATATTTCATGTGAGTTACCTCTTACCTTTCATTCCATTTTGAAGTTGGGTGGCCATCTGAGAAAGCTGCTGAAACTGCTCCTGACTCATCTGTCCGGAATTAAGAAGCTGCTGAACTCTCTGTCTTGGATCGCCGGAAAACGTGGATCTGAACTGGTTAAAAGCGTTCATAAAGTTCGCCATGTTCGCAAAAGGTCCGTTATTCACAGGAGCCGGTCCCGGACTGCCACCAAAAAGATTAAATATCGAGTTAGCCATTATTATTCACCGCCTTGTTATTCTTCTTGTTTGGTTTGATCATACTTTTAAGCTCAGCCAGTTTTTCCTCAAATTCAGCCCTTGTAAGATACGGGCTCATGTCAATCTGAGGTATCTGAGTCTGAGCTTGAGCAACCTGAGGGACTTCTACAGGCTCTGGCCGGCGTTCCTTATAGTCGAAGATTCTAAGCGGTTTTGCCATTCCGAGATTGTCTACGGTTTTGATGTAGAACACATCAGACTCTCTATCCATGATGAAAGCACTCTGTCCGGGTGGTACAACGAATCTTTCTGCTTCCTCCGTACCATTAACCCAGACTAACTGCGGCTGAGGAACTGTCGTAGTTGTTTGAGTCTGTGCCGGGTATGGAGCTGCTGTATACGGATACGTCGGTTGTCCGTATGGATTATAGTACGCCATAATATCACTCCTTTACTTTGTCGAGTACCAGAGCCTCGAGCCTTGCTATACGATCTTCTAAGTCTTGTATTTTCTTGGTCTGTTTCTGAACTTTGGCTGTAAGCAGAGCTATGATGTCGTTATAGTGTAAATATAACCGTTTACCTTCAGTGTCGAGCTTAACTAGATTTGGAACAACCTCTTGTACATCCTGAGCTATGAATCCAAAGCGATCTTCGTCGGTGTCTTTAAACTTATATATAACCGGTTTAAGATCGTCGATAAGATCGCCGTCAAGCTCGTAACGAATGTCTTCTTTAAAACGTCTATCAGAAGGAAACGGGCCGGGACCGGTTGACGTAGAAACGTACCACTCATATGATCCAGCGTGCATATGACAACCGCCCTTATTACTGTCGCTATTCCAACTTCCGTTAATCCAAATGTTAGAATCGTATTCTAATTTCGCTTCGGATTCTTTAAGCGTTACGTTTCGATCATCCTTCGAAATTTTTATTTCGTTGCTGTTTCCATACAGAACAACACCCTCTCGAGCCTTTGCCTCAAACGTAGAGTTGTTAGCTGTCACGTAATTGTTATCACCAGCTCGTATGGTTGTTCCATTAGAACTTGCTTTAATACGTTCGTACCAAGTATCATTAACCTTTGTCTGTAGGGTAAAGGTACTGTCTCCGGTATTTTCTTTAAAATACTTTGCAGACCGGTTGGCAATAGATAAAACATCATCTATCTCAGACTGATATGACGATGCTGTCCATGGCGTTATATGCGTAACTAGACCGTTTTTAACAATAATATTGGCCTTACCGAGCTGTACTTCGGAACCCGTATCACCCTGACTAATGCCACCAAACGGATTTGAATTCACAAGAAAGCCCTTATAAAATCTTAATCCACCGTTTCCAAGAGGATACCAGCCGTTAAGTCCTTCGTCGTATTTAGCGTCATCCCTAGAATGAGTTTTAAGCCAATCCTGATCCGACCACTCCCAAGGCGGATAAATATGAATGCCACCGACATTGAAAGTAAAAGCATTACTCGTTATCAGTTCGCCGGTACCACTTAATTTACCATCGACGTAGTCGTCGTTTAAGTAGAAACTCTGTGCTCCGGCCTGCATACGAACACCAGAATCAGTAGCTATGAAATACCTCAAATATCCTGGTTCCTCAACGCCAGCGGTTATTCGTTTTGTATTGGAGATCATTATTCCCTCGGTACTAACATATGTAGCGCCAACAGGTCTGCTTCCTTCTCCATATCCGATATAACCACCAACAGCGTCACCTGTTTGCTCTTCGAATACGCCCATAAGACCGTACAGACGTATGTATCTTGCAAGTAATTCGCCGGTAGTGATAAGATCTGCGTTTATACTACCGTCGCTTTTGATACCAATCTTGACGTCATTTCCATCGAAGAACCCAAGGCCGTTCATATTCCAACGCCAGAACCGTGTGGCCTGTGTATAGTCTTTGGTTTCGGTGAAATATATAGCGTCAGAATAACCGTCGTCACCCTCGACAATTGTAATCGTGCCGTTCGTACGAGAATCGAGAATCATCTTGGCATTCTCTTTTGCTCTCTGAAGAACCTTATAACCGGCCGATCCGATCTCTTTTAAAATATCCCCAGAAGTTGGAATGGCTCCGAGCTGATCGTAAATATCATTCGTATCATTACCAACAGAAGCTGTATACGAGTCTCGAGGTTTGTCTCCAAGAGTAAAAGTCGTGTTCTCTGGATGATCAAGCGGAATATCAAGCTTTGTAACCGGGAATTCGTGGTTCATACCGTGCGGTCTTGAGACAGCTTTCACACGATCAAGAAGCTGAATTCGATCATAATCAACATCAAGATAGTTAAGGTCAAGAGCATTAACGCTAAGTACCAGATTATTAAACTGGTAGTCAGACAGATACCATCTCGCAAGAGCGAGAAGCTTAGCTGGATCGTCAATATAATCCCAGGTTACAACCTTCTCAAGTCTTCCATAAGTCGCTACTGTGTCTGCGTTCTCAACATAATCAAGATTGTTATTAACTGTTCGTACACTTACTCGTTTCTCGATACCGTCAAGTTCACCATCTGTAAAGTGAGCATCGAACTCGTGTACTATGTGGTAAATATTCTTTACACGATACTGAACGTAAATATTAAAACCGTACGACTTATTTGAATCGATGTTCGCAAACGAGCATGTTCCTGTTACATCGTCGTGCTGACCGGCTTTAACAATCTTTGTGGCGCCATATCCATATAAGTTCCCACGATCAGGATCAACGAGGATCACTTCGATTTGATACTCGTAGTCGACGGTTGACGACGGAGGAGACCAAGTGTTATGGAAAGTAATGTCAAAGTGGGTTTCGTGTATCCGGGAACTTGTCGAAGTATAAACATTTGTATAAGTACCCTCGATTACATGATTACCGTGTTCGTCGTCAACCAGTATAGGAACAGCCATTGCCGCATGATAAAGAGTACGATAACACTGATACGGTTCCGGAAGCCAGTCCCAGGTGGTCGATCCAAGTTGTCTCCAAACTCCATCCGATGTGGTTCTCTTGTAATTTACATAAACGTTAATCCAGTAAGTACGATTATTATCAAGTCCTGTAAAAGAGCAATAATTCGTGAAAAGAACCGCATCTCCAGGATCAGCAGTAACCTCGTTTCCGTATTTAGTAATTTTGCCGTTTACAGGATCGTCAAGAATAAACTCCAGGCGGTAAATATAATAGCTATCCGTAGGAGCTGTGAGGTTTTTAAGATCCACAGCAAAGTCAACGTTGTATATGTTTCCACCAAGAGCGTTATAATAAACATCGTACGTGCCCTCGATTACCGGATTTCCGTACTCGTCGTCTGTTCGTATAGGCCAAGTTCCAACCCCGTGATTAATCTGTCTGGCACACATATACGGTTCCGGAAGCCAATCATAGTTTGGAGCCTCGGTACCGTTTCGTTTGGATTCAACGTAAGCTTCGTATCGGTACTTAAGATTTGGTTCGAAATCTCGAATCAGATAAGTCCAGGACTGGTTATTGGTAGCACCCGGTTCGAGCGTCCATACCTCACTGTGAGCAAACGCTGGAGCAAACCTCTCATCGGCAGGATACCTTGGATCGTAAAGGATCAGCACAATTTCGTAGTCATAAGAGCTGTCTCTCGGCACTCCGTGGTTAATCCATGTCAGATTAAACTCAACATCATACTGGTTGTTGTTCTTATGCCTTGTCTTTGTTATCTTACCCGTGATTCCGTCGTTTTCTGTTTCATCTTCCAGCTTCTTACCTCTTGGGTATATAACTGTTGTGAGCTCGGTTTCGTCCCAGTTTCTCGTGAAGTCTAAGAGGTTTACGCCAAAATCAATAATCTGCTCACTAAGATTCTGGTAGTCAGCAAGATAGTCCAAATATCTTACGCCACCGTCCTTACGAACCATTAAATGACCACCATATACGTCAAGAAGCGTATTCTTAATCACTTCCCATGTATTAGACATGTTGGCGGTCGTATTAATATCCTGATAATAACCAAAGTCGCCCGGATGAATCATCCAGTTAGCCGACACATTACCAAGCGTAAACTGTCTGTGAGAGTCTGCTTTGGCGTTATAATTAGCTAAGACCGATCCGAGGAACTGGTCTATCGTCACATCATCATAAGCAGAAGGTGGCTGCAAAATATCATTCAGATACGCAAGCTCGCCTTCACAGGTAAAAGCGTGATTACCGTAAAAGTCGCTCTCTTCGCTTACAATCCTTCCAGACCAGATCTCGAGTCCGTTACGAACAACCGTGATTTCGGTTCTCATTCGAATGAGTTTACCAAATATCACACTGTCCGGAGTAATTGAAAAAGTAAAAGACCCCGCCGAGTTGTCAGCAAGGGTCAGTTTTGGGTTTATAAGCTTAAGTGTTGTATCCGGAGACCTGTCGTCATATATACAGATCATTTCATCCGAAATATCACTGGGCTGAGGAGGGCCGTCCTGCGATATGCTCGGATTTTTAAGCGTATGAGTCGCAAATACACCAAACATTAAAGACTTCCCTCCTTGTATTCAAATATCACGTTCGCTGTACCAGACGTGGTTTTAAGCGTAAGCGTCACCTCGTCGCCATACATGACCATTCGAGGTGCTCTGTTCTCTCCAAGCTCAAATATCTCTGTTACGTCAATGTGTAGAGTGTCGTTTACAAACTGTATACTCGCTTTATTCGTAACAAGAGCATCCACATCAATAATAGGAGTCACCGGAACAATTCCAAAGTGATCTTCATAGCTGGTAAGTGTATGAGTCTGAGCCGTCGTGGTGAGAGAATACTCTTTTTTCTGAGTCTCATGTGCCCACTTAAACGGCTCGACATTATAATCAATAGTTATGTTCGAAAAATGGTCACCGGACTTCCAGGCATTTACGGCAAATCGTCCTTCGTAATACCAGTCTGGATCGTCCTCAAGCACCATCTTCATCTTTTTTCCGTGCAGATAGTTTGAAATCTCCGAATAGACCTCAGCCCAGTCTTCGTGGTATTCAACCAATGAATAGGTGTCATTTACCACGATAAACTCGAAGCTTCCGGTACGATTAGAATATAACGGATAGCCAGTTAAAGCTTCGGTCATGTCTATCTGTCCATTCGCACCGGGAATCTCCACCGCCTGAGTTTTTGGTGACGGCGGAGACACCACTGGACGAGACGTGGGGATCAGATGCCAGTCTTCCCACGTATTTTTATCTCCAAAATCTATGGAATGATACATCAGATCCCCCTTTCATTCCTAACACGTAATCTTCCAAATGCCTGGTCCATTGGCTCAACGATACTTCCGACCAGAGTGCCAGTATCCATAACAATCTGAAGTTCTCTGATTGCATTAGCCATTTCGTGCATGTCGCTTCTTAGATCTGAGATAGACCTTACGACGTCACGGTTGTTTACAACTAGTCCATTTTGATTTCTTGAAAAGACTGAATTTGCCCCATAACTTGCGGAAGCAGCAAGAGCAATACTTCGGTCAGAATTAATCATCGAATTAAGGTCATTCACACCAGCCGACACATTTGACAAATCAAGAACCGGTCTGATCGTCGGATCACTGTCCATGCCGTTTTCGATGAGGTTGGTAATGCTCGATACGGCGTTTCTCATGCTGTCAAGCGTTCCTTCACCAAACTCATCAGCAGCATTTATGGCTTCACCAGCTACGGCACGAATACCATTTGCGAAACCGATTACGACGTACTTACCAAATCCATAAGTGACTTTGGATGGTGATTTTTCGTCGAAGATTTCGGCTATGCGTTTTCTAACCGCAGTGAACGTGTTGTCCGTAGCAGTCTTAAGGTTCTTAAATGTTTCTGAGTCTTCGATACCCCTTTTAAGACCGTTGAGAATATTCTTACCTGCTTCTGTGAAACCACTGACATCGATTTCTTTGAGTTTATCGATTATACCGTTGAATTTCTCTTTAAGAGAATCTTTGACGTTGTCGATACCACCCTTAATATTCTCGATGATCTCTTTGCCTTTGTTGAAGAAATCGGCGAGTTTCTCTTTAACAGCGTCGACTAACTGCTGAGCGATTTCTTTTATCTTATTAACGACAGCGTCGACCATGAACACAAGTCCGTTTATAAGACCCTCAATCAGATTAACACCGATGTCCTGAAATACTGTAGACGGTGAATGAATACCAAAGAATGTCAACACCGCATCGAGCATTGACCGTAACAGATTTAAAAGTGCTTCTCTCAACCGTATAATATTATCTTCGTTTCCAAATGCCGCCGCCAATCCTTCAATCAGATTTATTACTACGTTCCAGCCGGCCTGAACAATATCACCCATTTTCTGAGAGATACCGTCTATGAATCCTAATATAATGTTGACACCAGCCTGTGTGAAATCTGAAATATGCTCACCGAGATAGGTAAGGAGTGATAATATCATTGACCCAACAGAATCGAGTATGGATGGGAAATGTTCAGCCAGCTTGACCAGAAATTCATCGAGGAGCACCATGATGGTTTCCATAAGTTTCGGTGCTTCTTTCTGAATGAACTCTAAAATAGCATCTACAATCTTACCAAGAACCTTTATGATTTTAGGAAGTTCGCCGGCGATTCCAGTAATAAAATGTACTATAGAGTTAACAAAAGCGACCGCTATTGTAGGAAACAAATCAATCAACTCTGCCACGAGTGATCCTATCGCTCCCGTTGCAACGACAAGACCTGTCGCCAACGCTGGTAGTGCCGCAGCAAGCATTGACAATCCGACACCGGCTAAAGCCACACCGCTTCCAATAAGGGTTAACGCTGCACCAAGACCGAGAAGTACTGGTACTATCGGAGCTAATATAAGAGCGGCTGCTCCTAATACACCGAATGTGGCAGCAATACCAATAAGCCCCTTTGCTATTTCACCAATACTCATCTGTGAAAATGTCTTAAGTGGAACTAACATCATGTTTAATCCCTGAGCTATAAGGATCATCGCAATGCCACCGCCGATACTACCCTGCATGAAATTCATAGCAACGGTTATCTCAGCAAGAGCGACGCCCAATGTTATTAACCCCTTAGCAATCTCCGTGACACTCATTTGAGAGAATGTCTGAATTGGTTCGACCAACATTTTTAGAGCTTGAGCTATTAGAACAAGGCCAACGCTATCCATTACTCCAAACTCTTTAAAATTGGCTGTGTTGAGAAATATAACCAATCCGGCTAATATAGCACCGAGACCAAGTAAGCCCGTACCTAATTGTTTCAGATCAAGCTGGCCCATGCTTATAACGGCGTCAGATATCATTCTAATAGACTCGGCCAACATCATGATAGACAGACCGGCACGAATTCCCATGTCATCAAGACCGCCACTCTTGTTCACGGTGTTCATGAACAAGACCAACCCAGCGATTATTCCGGCGAAACCAAGTAATCCAGTACCAAGCTGTTCTAAATTCAAGCCAGCAAGATCCAATATAGCATCAGCTATCATCTTGATTGCTTCTGCCACAAATATAACAGCAAACGCACCCGCAACGTCGGCTTTGTATAATTTTCCTTTGTCAAGAAATAGAGTTAAACCGGCAAGTATTGCCCCAAAACCGACAAGACCTTTGGCTAACGACTGCCAATCGAGCTCTCCCATTTTGATAATAGCGTTGACCATTATCGATATAGCTATAGCCAACTCCATCATCATTGTTCCGGCAGCACCAGCACCGGCCATCTTTTTAACATCGAGTAAGCCTGTGATGTTCGCCATCATCTTCGAAAGCATGAGTGACAACAGACCCATTGCGGCTAAAGCGGTTGCTAATTTCTTGGAGTCCATAAGAGCTAACGCGATTAAAGCTCCTGCGAGAATCATTACCGCAGCAGCTATTTTTATAAGAATATTCACTTTTAAACTCTTCTGATAAATCTCGAGAATAACTCGTACCTGGTCGAGAGTCTTTCCGGCGGATTTAAATGCCGAAGCAAAGTCTGCGATTCCCTTACTTGTACTGTCTACCAAATCAGCAAACTTTTTAATAAAAAGGATAATCGCTCCGGTGTTAACCAAATCAACGAGTTTGTCAAAGTCAACATTCTTAAGCGATTTCGCAAAGTTAACAGCCAAGGTTCCAAACAGACCCATGAACTTCGATATGCCTGTGGCTATTAACGGAAGACCGCCGACAACAATATCTTTGGCTTTAGTAATAAGCCACCCTATTGCATCAAATATCAGCTGAACAGGATGTAGTCTCTCTCTAACTTTCTCAGAGAAGGTTTCGAATCCACTGAGATCGAGATCTTTAAACCGTTCTACAGCGTCTTTCAAACTGTCAACCGCTTTAGCTACGGATTCTTTAACCTCGTTAATATAAGGAACGGCTTCTTCGTCGATATGTCTAAGTTTTACTATTAGCTGTTCGATGAATCCTATAATTGCGTCTTCGGCAACTTTTACGTATGGAAGAACGGTGTCTGCTAACTCGCCAAACTTAGATAACGCTAACTGAACGCCATCAGTAATCTTGCTATCGACAATTCCTTTAATTGCGTCACGACTTGTATAAAGCTTCTCTCCAAGAGGTCCTAATTTGGTAAGGAGTTCGTCGACCAGATGCAACGCCACTTTAGCAACAGGCTCGACATAACCAAAAAGCGTCCCAAAGGTGTGAATAATAATATCAAGTACTGAGAATAACCCATGGAACGTCGATTTTATATTATTGATTTGCTTATCGCCAAGGGCGAATTTAGACGTAAGTTGCTGAAAACTCTTACTGATTTTAACAAGTTGTTCTGCGGTTGTCGGAGGAAAAATATCACGAAAAGCTTCTTTAATCGGCTTTACTATTGACAAAATACCGTTTAACGTATTCTTTATTCCAGCAATGGCCGCCGCTCTGCCTCCGAGTTCATCACTAGCCCAGCCGGTTAATAGCGCGTTTCTAGCATCCGACATTCGACTTATAAAGCCGTTTATAAAATTATAAATGCCGGTCCAAAGATCCTTGGCGGTATAATAATCGCCAAATACTATTTCCCAGGTCTGTGCCCATCCAGAACCAACAGATTCCCTTAGAGTATCCATCATCTGAGAAAAGGTTTTTACCTCGGTTGCGGCTTTAAAAGCTTTTTCTCCTAACGGATCGAGTTCGTTTGCGTATCGACCAAGGGTGTCGACAAGAACGTCAGCAGTCATCCATTGGTATGCTAATGACTCATTCCAATGCTGACTCGCGTTTATTACTCCGTCAAACAGCTTACCTTGGTTGTTCGTAGTAAGAATCGTGTATGTTCCATCTAAATTTTTAGCAAGCGTTCCAGCTTTTTCTCCTGCTTCTAGTAACGCTTCTTTGAATTCGACGGTGTCCATTGTGGCATATTGGATGGACTTCCAGTCAAGCAACTGAACGTATCCGGACGACAACGCCTGTGCAAAGTTGTACATAGCGTGAGACGCCTGTGTAGCATTTGCTCCGGAAAGAGCGGCTTCGTTTGAGATACCCTGAATAGCAGCAACAGCCCGGTCGAGATCTACACCAGCATTTGTAAATTTACTGATGTTAGATGTCATATCAGAAAACGAATATATTGTTTTGTCGGCATACGTATTTAACTCTTCGAGTTTCTGTTTTACAACATCCAGACCAACCGAATTACCGTCAGCGTCACGGGCACTGTTAAGAATGTTTTGAACGGAGTTTATTTTGAGTTCGTACTCGTCGAAACCATCCTTTATTGGGTCTATACTAAGCGACCTAATCATCTGCTCGCCGGTCTGTATCGCCTGAGCACCAATGCTTTCGAGAGCCCCGGTACAAATACGACCCATAACCGAAAAGTTATTGTTGACGCTATCAACCGCCGAAAGAAGGGGCTGAAGGTTGAACCCTTTTACAGAATTACCAACCTCGGAAAGTCCTTTGGAGGCGCCTTTAAAACTTAAAGCCGACTTAAGTTTATCAAGCGTTGACATACTCGTAGACGCATTTTTCTCGAAGTCTTTATTGTCGAACTTCATAGAGACTATACGTTCTTCGATTGTTTTGCTCATACTTTAGACACCTCCCTCGTTAATTCGTCAACCAATCGATCAAACACTGGTTGTAAAGCCGGATTTATGTAATCTCGACCCTCTATCCATCCGCCATTTCTCGTGCCGTGTCCGTATTGTAAGATCACAGCAATACTTACACCATCAACGACGTTAGAGTTGTAAAAGGAAAGGGTGGCCGAGTTCTTTTTCCAAGTAATTTTATAAGACCACGATCGAGCAGTCTCCCCTGTGTCAACCGGGGTTGCCTCAGAAAGAACTTTCACACCCTCTCTTCCGTATTTGTCAAGGATTCCAAGCCTCATTGTTTCTTTAAGTCGCTCGATAAATCCTCTGGTTTTTGTGAAATCTCCATCTGCGCTTAATGTGATCATCGATTATCCCTTTGTGTTAAACCGGGCTTTGTTCGCCTCGTTTATGGCGGCATACTCGTTTAAAACATCGCGCTGGCTTCTCTTCTTTGGCTTTTGATTCTTGATTTCACAGATTCTTATAAGTGTTATAAGCCTGTTCAAATGCCACTTTTGACATTCAAACGGGATTCGAAATGCCACCATCCAGTAATAAATCAGCTCAGCAGTCACCTGTTCACGACTTCTCCTTGCCGGGCCTCTGCTTTTTATCGTGGTGGCGGTGTGCGGAGAATTCATATAATCGGTTATCTCCTGAATGTTCTGTCTGGTCAGACAGTAGTAAATATTCGGATCGACATTCTGTGTGATCGTCATGCAACGGAAATAATCGATCAATTCTTCGTCTGTTTTATCAGCATTTGTCAGGAAAGGTTTACACCATTTTGATTCCCACTTGGAGAGTGAGACGAGAGAGTGTTCGAGTGTTATGGTTCGTTCTTTCATATAGATAAACCGCTCGTGTCTCTCGTCCCAAAACTCTCCTCCTGGAATAGTTATCGTTAACAAACTACTTCACCGAAGAAAGTTCCTGAGCCTTAGCTGCTGTTTCAGCCATGTCTTTCGGAAGTACTCCCGTGACAAAGTCGGCAGCAGCTTTTTCGTCAGTGATAAGCTCCATGTAAAGTTCGGAATATGCCTCTGTTGATGTAAACCTCTTTGTAATCTCAGGAGACTTGTTAAACTCTCTGCCATCTGCTGATTTTTCGCCATAAGAAGCCAGAATAAACTGTTTAAAAGTCTCGGCAATGGTCGGACCGTCCTTCTCAGAAACAATCCGGTTAAGCATCGCCGAGTAGCCACCCTGTACACCCATTTCCATTTCTGCTATTTCGGCTTTTGTCAGATTGAAGTAGAAATCTTCTTCCCTCTCGTTGCCGTCGAAGTCAGAATATTTAATGGTCTTTTTTAACATTGTTTTACTCCTTTCGTTTTAGATTATTAGCCCTGTGCGGTGAAGTGTGCGATGACCTGTGTTGGGGTCATGAGTCTCGAAGTAGCACCCTCGGCTTCTCCGCCATAGAGAGCCGTTTCAAATGACGTGAGTTTCGTAGCATTAACCTTTGTAGAGTCGATGATGATGTGAGCTGTTGGTTTGTAACCAGGGACTTCAACAGGAGTTGTTGAAATCTCCCACGAAAGAGTCATTGCTTCCGGGCTGTCATTGATAGTGTTGTAGTCTTTTGAAGACGGAGCAGCAGTACAGCCATATACAAGGTGAATCTTATAACCCTTGTTAGTACCATCTGTGTCGTTTCCGATCCTCGTGACATAACTGAACCCGAATGTTTTACGAGGCTGCTGAGTGACATAAACACCATCAGCCAGAGAAGCAGTACCGTCACATTCCGCAAACTCATCGGGTCTTGTGTAAGCTTCGACTGTTGCTGAGTAGTCTTCCGCGGAAATCATGTTCAGATACTTAATATTATCCGCCCAAAGAGTAGTAGTCTCTGCTCCAGACGGGTTCTCAGAAACACTGGTAAGACCGTTCCACGCCACACCAGTGCCGTAAGCGTTGTTGTCATACACGAAAAGAACGCCCTTCTCTACACCAGTTTCGTAGAAACGTTCTCCTACAGCATCCCATGTAAGTTTTGGCATATAGTACCTCCTAATAGAATACTCTAAATACAAAATGATTCAGGTGATCTGCTGCGTAAGCCCGTTCAAACGCGCAAAACTGCAAATCAGACACCTTATCTGCTATTACACTATCCGGATCTTTGTCGATAACCGTCACCATGTAAGCTTTGTTGTGTGCGTATCGGATGTTATCAGCCTTGAAATCATCTATGTCGGTCAGCGAGTATACGATAGCCGGATAGTGCATTTTAAGTGTCGCTGGGGGCTGAAAGTACACCTCAGTGCTCCCGAGAATATCTTCCAGAATGTACTGAAGTTCCACTCGGTCTCTGCTAGACATTGAACACACCCCCAAGCGATAAAATTAAACGTGGGTACTGGACCTCGACAGATGTAACCCGCCAGGCAGTACCCATGTATTTGACATATCTGATAGCATGAAAATTCTCAGTGACGAAAGGATCGGCGATAATACTGATCTGATTCGATATGGAAATATCTTCATTGACTTTGTTATCAGCTTGTAAGCTTCGAGTGTTTCTTATTACGTCTCCGGAATAGTACTGTTCGTGGTATACTTCAGCAGTAACCCCTCGTTTGTATTGAGTCGTGACCTCAAAGCCCTCTATCCCGGAAACGTCGAAACCCACGACTCCGTAAAATTTCGCCATTTTGAATTTTCTCCTTTAACTATGCAGTAACGTCTTCTTCCAGAACAATCGCAGAGTAAATTCTGGTAAGGGCACCAGACAGACGAGTCTCCAGCAGGTACTTCTCTTTGTTGAAGTCGATGTCGAAGTCGCTGAACTTAGTAACTTCGCCGCCCTTAGTGGAGCCAACCTGATAGTCTGCCAGATTTACAAAGATACCGAGCAGCTTCTTAGTCTTAAGAGTGTCGGAACCACCTTCGCTAACAGTAACTGTTCTGGTCTGGTCTTCGAACTGTTCAACAGTGTGGATGCTGTTGACGTTGAGAGCCCTTGCGAGATCTGTTTCAGAATCATAGATTCTTCTACCGTTGAGGTCTCTTGCCAGAAGCATAATGTTCAGCAGGTGCGGAGTGCAGAAGAAGTCTGGCTTACCGCTGCCCTTATACTTTTCTCTAAGATAGAGGGACTTAGTGATGATGGCTTCAGCATAAATATAGTTCTCGCCGAAGTGCTTGCTGGTATCATCGCCCTGAAGTTCAGACTCAGCAGCAGTAAAGTCTACATCACCGTGGATTGTGTAGAGATCTTCGTCAGTCCAGATTGGTCTGATGTGAGATTCCTGAATCTTGTCAGCAGCAGTAGCAAGTCTGCCATCACCGATGAGAATAGCTCTTGCGATTTCCTCGTTGAGCAGAGTCTTCATTACTTCATACTCGTAAGCTACGATATCGAAGTCTGTAATATCGATGATGTCGTCTCTGTGCAGGGAATCCTTGACATAAATAGTCTGTGGATCAGTTGTTCTGGATACCAGAGTAGCGTTCTGCATAGCGATCTTCTGCTCGCCCTTAGTCTTGTATCCTTCTGCTCTGAGTCTTATGTCACGAATATCCATCTGACGAGTTCTGATACGGCTGATTGGTGATTTACGTACACCGTTCATTACTGTGGAAACCCAAGTCTGGTCTCTTGTAATGAGTTCCGGAGCACCCGGATAAACATCTTTGTAGTCCGGGAAGAGCTGAGTAATGCCATCGAATCCGTGCTGGAGTTCTTCTTCGGACATACCGCTGCTAATATAATCCTTAAGAGTCGCCTGGAAGCTGCCGTTGTTCTTAGCCTGTCTTACGATTTCTTCCTGATCGGCGTGAGTGAGATAAAGTTCGTTTCTACCCTCGTTGCTTTCAAATACGTTTCTCTTCATAAAGTCTTCTCCTTCTTCGTCAGAGTGTTTAACTTCTTTCTGTCCTTCGTTTTCTAAAAGGCTTCCAATAATCGCATAAACCGCGGTCTTCTGCTTTTCGCTTAAGGTGTTAAATACGTCTTCGACGGTCTCTTCGTCGTCGGATTCTTCGTCTGTTTCGCTCTTATCAGCATGTTCGATTTTGTTGTCGTCAAGCAGAGATCCGATAATTGCATAAACAGCGGTTTTCTGTTTTTCGGTTAAGGTGTCAAATACATCCTTGACCGTTTCTTCTGAATTATCAGCCTTGTCGGCGTGTTCGATATACTCGTCTTCTGTGTCGTCGTTAGCGTGAGCTAACTCAAGGTCAAAGCCAGTATAAATAACTGCAGATTCGCCATCAGTACTATCGTCGCCGTGATACATAACCTCATCAATATAAGCACCGGGATTTGCACCAGCGTGTACAAGGCTTACTTCCCGGATGTTACCGTGAAGAACTTTGCCTCCGTCCTGTCTAAGCTGATTTGCATAAATAGACAGGGATGTAATATCACCATGCTGTACAAGAGCTTTACCAATAACGCCGCTTTCGGTGTCATTAAATGTGCCGAACACTCTTACACCGTCATCAGCGTTCTTAAGCAGGGCGTGTCCTAAAACATCACCCGGCTCGTCATGTCTATGGTTCCAAACAAGAGGAACCGTCATACCATCGTTGTCTTTAAAGGCATCTTTCATGATAGTACGACCATCTGAGCATCGAAGATTATTCCTAGTAGCCCATCCTGTAAAATCGTAAGTCACATTAAACCTCTTTTCTTATACTGTTCAAGAGCACGTGAATCTATTTTCTTGTTCTTACTACTGCCTGAACCTTTTTCTGTTTTTGCGTACTCAGCCAGTATCTTATCGTATTCGTTTTGATACGTTTCTTCGTATGAGCTGTTAATGCCAGCTTTCGCTAATTCGAATACGACTCTTGTAGCCTCACAAGCACCTTTTAGTTTAGCGGCAACCTGTTCGCGCTCGACCTTAGCTGCATCGGACTCTGCCCGGTAATTCTCCCTAAGTTTCTCTTTCTCAGCAGAAACTCGAGCCCGCTCTTCTTTAGAAAGACCCTTGGTAGATATGGACTTTATATGAGCCTGAAGCTGTTTCAAACGGGCACTGATACGCTCTCTGGCTGCCTTTGCTTCTGCTCGGTGATTCTCAATAGACTGCTTTTTGCTCTCATTCGAAGTCTTAAGATCAGCTTTCTTATGCTCGGTAATCTGGTCTTTGGTGTATCGCCAAATCTCTTTACCTTCATCGTTCAACTTAGCAGCAGAACGTCCCCCCTTAAGATGCTTATGCTCCTCATAATACTGGTGCGCCTTTACCGGGTCGTAGTATGGTGAAGCGTAATGTCTTAATCCTCTGCTGTTTAGTACAGCTCGGTAAGCGCCCTCAGAACGAAAGCCATCTCTTTTGCTTTTATCCATTCTCCTCACCTATTTCCTCGCCGACAATCTCGTCGATCTGGGATTCAAGACTGTTCAGAAGATCGTTAATGATCTGATCGTCAGCTGCTGCTACGTCAGGATCTCCAGAAACTTCTCCATTTTGAATTCCTGCAGCAACGCCCTGCTGGTTGAGATTTCTGTTTCTCAAAGCATCTGCATTAGGGTCTTCAGACGGTTTCATACCGATCTTCTGTCTCAGTTCATTTGGAGACATGATTTCGCCTCTGATCATCTTGTCAGAGATCTCGGCAATCTTCTCGATCGGAGCCAGACGGAAAGGATCTCTAAAGAAAGAAATAGACTGCCCCTGAGATCTGGCAGTCTTTGTAAGAAACTTTCTTTTCATTTCATCGGCGAACGCTGAAAGAATCGGTTCAATGGTTCTGTTGTAATAGTTGACCATCGTCTGCTCGTTGGCGGTTCCATCTAAGATCTCTTTCGTTATACCTAACTGGCTGTATAGCATACTCGTTAAATATTCGATTTGACCCATCAGATTATTTTCAACCGCTCTATTGAGCTGTACGATTCTTTCTGTTCCATCGGTGTAAGCAATACCGTATTTGGAATTTGCTAACTGATCCTCAATCATTTGGCGTCTTTCTTCCGCCTGTTTACGTCTGGTTTCAGTCTTTACTACATAAGGAAGCTGAATAATTAAATCAAGTTTTCCAGAATTACTGTCTTCATCCACTCTGTCAAGAAGAGCGAGCTTCTTTACCAGACGCTGAAGAGTCGAGTTCGGTTCGTTGATTACTTCCCATAAAGGATTTTCTACGATTCCGACTGATTCTTTTGTAACTATGATCTCTTCTTTTCGTCCGGTAATGTCGTTATAAGCCTCGACTTTGACATGTCTTGGATACCAGGCTACAACTTTTCCAGCTCGCATTGATTTAATGTTGTATGAGCCGGTGTCGTCTGGATTGGTGTCTGTTTCGACAGGAAGTATTACAACATGACCCTCGTTTAACATTGACATAACCAGATCCTGACGGAAAAGTCTTCCTGTCTGGTCAATATTGGCTTCGTCCATCAGACAGTAATTGAGACTCGATTTAATCGTCTTAATATAGCGTTCGTCTTCGTCAACTTTTATGTGACGCATTTCTATCGACGCACAATCTAAAGCTATTCGATTGAATATGGACGTGATGATAGTTCGCTCAGTCCGTCTCGTCAGCTGTATTCGATCGGGTCGATATGTAGAAACCGGTCCGTGGTACTTTGTATACGCCGTTGGGTCTCTATTCAAAAAAACATTCCAGGCGTTTTTAAGCCTGGAGGTAAGTGTTAATTCCATTTTGAATTATTTCCTTTATCTGACTTATGGCCACATAGATGACATTCTCATAGAAGAAAACGACTCTAATCACCCCAATAACTTCTTAAGCGACACGGCTATCCCGAGGCCGGCCGCAGTAATAGCTAATACATCGCCAGTTGTCTGAAGACCCTGCTCAGCCAACACACGACCTCTCGAAACTTGTGGTGCATTAAACACCTGATTATACTGACGTTCCAGCAACTCTCTGTTGATTGCATCTCGCAATTCTTTATCGCTCTTATCAGACAGATCAAGTCTCGGATTCGATTTATTTCGACCCGGAGCATTTCGCACAAGATTTTGTGTGGCGTTAGTCGCGGTTCTAACATCGTTTACGGTGTTACGGACGTTCTGAAGATTTCTTGGGTTTTCTTCTTCGAACTCCATTGCTCGGTTGTAGCTCTTTTCAAGATTCCTACGACGTGTAAATTCTTTCAGTTCGTCGTCGGTCTTATCCATGGCACCATAACGATTGCGACGTTTCTTACCCTCGGCAGTGAGTGATCCGTCTTTATTCTGAAATCGTCGTACACCCCACTTCTGCCCTAAGATGCCATGATGCTCTAATACTAATTTGTAATCACTCATTTTGAATCACCATTACGATAATAGTTATTAACAATCTCATTATAGGTTAGTTTCGAGTTTGGATGCTCGCTCCTATATTGGCGGACAATTTTGTCGTTATTAACCCGCATCTCTCTACCAGCCAACAAACCGAGTACGGCAGATGAGCCGGTAACAGTAGCCGTGTTTTTAGCAGCTTCTCGAATAGTTTCGGATAGGTACGGACTTTGTCTAACGTCGCTTGCTGTTTTGTTGATATCGGCCTCGGATAATCTATTTACAGATACGTTCTTAACACTCGCGGCATCGAATAATAGGGTTGCAGTTCGAGCATTATACCCGCTAAACTTTCTATCGTTTAAATCACCTATTCCAGAATAGCCTCTTTCGCGAAGAGCCTGTATATACTGTTGTGCGGTTGGTGTTCGAAGATTACCGCCTAAACTATAATTAAACGCTTTATACACATCAGGAGTTATTTTTCCGCGAGCAAGATCTCTTCGTCCGCGTTCAAGAATATCGCCTTGTTTTCCTAAAAGTTGTCGATCACCTATAAAATCTGACAACTCTTTATGGTCTTTAAACGTGTCTGTAAAAACCTTATACGCGTTTCTATCCGAAGCAACTCGCATGGGTTTTACCGCTTTAAATGTCTTTTGATAGACGCCCGGCATTTCCGGCAATGGTCTTGCTTGATCTGGGTGGCTTTTATTCCATTTGTTTATTGCCCAACGCTGCATTTGAACCTGGTTCTTTAAATTAAGCTGTTGGTCCTGTATCTGCTTTCCGTACAAACCCTTATATGTCTTCGCGTCCTTCTTACTAAATGCCGCATAAAACGCATCATGAACACCGGCTGTGTCAGTTGGACTTATACGATATAGTGGTGTGTCCATTTTGATTTTCTTGTCAAGAAACAGGTCTTTATTCTTGTAGCCGACATAAGCAGCGGCTGAAACCACAGCAACACCGCCAACAACCAAAAGGGCTTTTTCGACTTTAGCTCGGTTGATAGCATTTACTCTAGCTTCTTCGTCCGTAAATCCACGTTTCTTATAATGCTCTTCTAAAGACTTAACGTGTTTGCTGGTTCCGTCCGATTTAGATTGTTTACTCGTTGAATCCGATTCTCCAACGCCATACCGTTTCTTTCCAGCAGAAGTTAACGATCCGTCCGAGTTCTGAAAGCGTCTTACACCCCACTTCTGACCTAAGATACCGTGGTGAGCTAACCATTCGTTTCCGGGCTCATATCGTAGAATAATTTCATTCACTTACTGCCTCCTCTAATCAAATGCCTCTCTGTTCTGTTTAAATGCCACATATGCATCCAAAGTGGAGGCTATAGCATCTATCTTCTGATCGCCTCTCTTCTTATACAGTTTCCGATTGCCGTTGGTGTCGACAAGAGTTATGCAGTTTCCCATACAAAACGACACGACCGATTCATCGAAGAACAGCAGTCGATCCTCAGCAAGACTCTTAAGCTCACCAAGTGGCACGGATTCTGTTCGTGCTCCCTGAATGACTTTGACAATTCCAAATGGTCCATTCTCTGTCTCCCAGCGAGCGATAAACTCCTTTGCGTTGTACGGGTCGTAGCCTATAGAAAGAACGCTGTAATCTCGATCGATTATGTGCTGGTCAAGATCCTCGTAGACTTCCATCATGTCAAGAACACTACCCTCAAGAACAATCAGACTGCCTTCTCGTAAGAATTCGTCATACTTGATTCGCATGGCAGGAGGAAGCTTCGACAAAGTCCTGGAAGTAATATAACTTCGGTTCTTAACGCCAAACCCACTGCCACGTATTGGAAACAGAAAGCTGAACGAACAGAAGTCGTCACCTCTCGACAGGTCTATACCAAGTGAACACGGCATACCCCAGTAATCCCTTTTTGGATGTGGCAGGGTTTCTTCGTATGTGAAGTAATACGTGTAGCCCTCCATTGGGATGCCGAACCTCTTGGCCAGCGTGTCGTTTCTTGTGGCAGGTGCTTTCTCAGCCCTTTCCTTCTCAAGCTGGTAAGTCTCGTATGTTACCGTCTTACCGAGATTCGGATTCGCCTTAAGCCACATAGCCGGGTCCTCAACCTCATCAATACTGTCGAGACAGTACCACCAGATAGACACGTGCGGATTGATGTACTCTCCTTTAAGGATGTCTTCCAACTCCATTTTGATTGTGTCGCCGGGTCCGTTTCGAACCGTTCCTTCCGAACTCGTTGCGATAATGAGATAGTCGTCAACCTTGGATGCTCCCTGCTCGATTGCGCCGATTACATCCTCTTTGACATCTCCGGAAAGCCACTCGTCAACGGTTGCGATCTTACACCTGAGTCCCTGCAGCTTGTCCACTGACATTGGACGAATCTCAAGAAGTGAGCCGGTTAGAAAGTTCTCAATTCCCTTCTTAGTTGAGGCTAACTTCATCCGATTAGCTTTCGAGCCAGTCGTGTTTTGCAGTGACCCTTCGGTGAGAAACTTAAACATCGGTCCTCTCGCTCTCGTAATTGCAGTCCTGATTGGAGAAAGAATCTCATCAGCCTGCTTCATGGTCGGAGCGGTCGTGATCTGATGAGTTGTTGACACGTCGACGTTTAGAAAGAAATTCTGTATCGTCGAGCCATACATAGACTTTGCTGCTCCTCGTCCAATGATGAGATACTGCTTGTTGACAAGTCGTTTCTTGATCGACTTTGTCTCGTAATGCCCACCATGATTGTCCGGATCAGATACCCACACGCTTCTGTCTTCGAAGTAGTACCAGCCAAAAACCTGCTCAGCCCAAAGCTTAAAGTTGTCAAGTAGTTTAAGCTCAGTACCATCGGTTAAAGTCAACTCGCTCTCACAGAACTGAATATAACCGTCAATCGCTTTGTCGTCATACCAAACTCCCGGGTTAGCTATAAGATCGTCGATACGATTCATTTCCATGGCGATCTTTCTATTGACCGGAATCTCTCCTCGCATTACAGCGTCACGAAATTGTCCGTAGTATATAGGAGTAGCTGTATTGGACAAAGCCATGCATAACACTCCTTTCTATTTTGAATTGTTCACGCAAACACTAAATCAACTCCCAAATAAACTGTCCAACTTTAGCGAAAGTAAAAGCGTTGTTGGTGTTTATTCCGTTTTTACCGACACTTTGAAGCGCTCTGTTCACGGCGTATGTGCCTCCGACAACTGCGGCCGTACCAGCCGTCGCTTTTATAGCCATAGTTGCCTGTCGTTTAGTGTTTGCTATAGCTCGACTCCTTGCGGCATACTTAGCTGGGGCTTTTCTGGCATTATACCGTTCCACTCCGTATTTGTTCATCATACGGTTATACTGCTTTTGAAGATCTTTATTGTTCGGATCGTCTTTTAAACGCTTCTCGATCTTTTTAGCCTCAGATAAGTATTTTCGAGACATATCTTTGCCGACTTCGTTCTTAACCTGACCTTTTCGATAAGTGGTAACCGGTTTTATGGCTTTCTTATAATCTTTGTTGGCGGACTTGTATTCGGATTTAAGTTGCTTATTCTTTCGGTCTCGTTCATAAGCCATTCGCTTCTCGTTGGCGCGTTTACCAACCTTTATAGCATTCTCTCTATCGTCAGAGCCACTCTTCCACTTCTGAAAACTGTTATCTACTTTAGCGTTTTCGCGTTTGGCTTTATATGACCGAACACCATTAGCAGAATATCTCTTCTGTCCAGCAGCAGTTCTTGTACCGTCAGCGTTCTGGAACCGTCTTACACCCCACTTCTGGCCTAAGATACCATGGTGTTCTAATACTAATTTGTAATCGCTCATTTCAAATTATTTCCTTGGCTTAATATGTTCGGTGCCATACTTCTCAACAATCGCCTGGGCTCTGATATAATTCGAATTATTTTCACGATCCTCGGTCAATATCTTGTTGTATGATTTGTTTAGCACTTTTTCGAACAACTTGTTGTATCCATTGATATACTCGTCATCGTTACCATAATCATGAGCCTTGGCTTTTTCACCAAGCTTCTTCTTGTAGTCGGAATTGTATTTGTCAATCAACCCGTTATTCATTTTGTTGGCTGCGTCATTATACGCCCGAATCTGTCTTCGATAGTCCGTTTTAGCAAGATTTGTTTCTACCCGATCCATCAGTTTGTCGTACTTCTTCTGATACTTTTTCTTACCTTCCGGAGTCAACGATCCGTCTTTATTCTGAAAACGTCTTACACCCCACTTCTGGCCTAAGATACCATGGTGTTCTAATACTAATTTGTAATCGCTCATTACCCTTCTCCTGACTCAATGGCGGCTCTCTCAGCATCGCTCACATATTCGTCAGCTGCCACATTTATCCGCCACTCAAACTCGTTCATTCGTTCCTGTATTGCCTGTGTCGCAAAAGAATTATTCGGAGGGTCGAACAGAAGCTTGACTCGCTTAGACACATACGACTTGATGAACTCGAGGTCGTCTCTGTCAGCATCGATAAAGTCAGACCAAACCGCTGTGTCATCTTCTATTTTGAATCCGCCGGACGGTCCAGCACCAAGCTGTGTCACGACACCAAGAACAGAGTTAATAGTGAGAATTAATTCCTCGTCGAAGTGGTCGTACTCCGGAGCTATTCCGAGATCCTTCTTAACAGACTGTAAAATACTGTCCATTACTTGATCACTCCTTATTCTCTTTCTTCTTTGGTGTCTTCTCTACGGGAGGCATGTCGACTGTAATAAACTTACTCATGCAGTAGCCTTCGATGTCCTCATCCATACGAGGTCTAGTGTTAAACCTCGTGGCACGGATACGATAGAACTTATTGTTGAGTGTGCTTGGATCAATGTCGACCACCATACCTTCGTCAATAATGTTTACTACCGCAGCTCTTGAAGACGGGTTCGCACGAACATTAAGTTTGTCGCAGTTTACCTTACCGGTTACGGGACCCTCTGCTTTCTTACTTGCTATAGACATGTTATGCTCCTTTCTAATGTTTCCACGGACAAGTATCGTTTGGTTTTCTCTCGATCATTTCTTCTTCAGCCTCTACGCCGTAGTGAATCGCGTTGTGTGTTCTGTGAGAGACACAAACTAAATACTCCGGATCAAGAAGAATATCGGTTGAATGAATAATGTCCGACGCAACGATTTGGTTCATGTGATGAATGATGACCCGGTCGTGAATGTCGTAACCTTCCAAAGCAAGATCACAGCCACCGTCTCGTTCAATCACAAAGTTTCGAATCGTTTTCCACTCTTTGGAGGAATAGAACCGCTGATTCAAATATCGCTCGAATCCAAACGTATCTGTTCCAACAGTTCCACGCATTAAAAGATAGTTCAGACGATCTTTGTAATTATCAAACTTTAGAAGTTCTGTGTATGTTCTAATCGTCCCCATCTTCGTCAGCTCCTCGATAAATATTCATCGCCGCTATTGCATTTGCGTAGAGCTCTTCAATCTTGTCAGCTCGTTTAAGCGATGAGGTCTTTGCTTCGAGCAATTCGTTTTCGTGTTTCAACTTTTCTCTTTCGAGGCGAGCTACAGTTGTCCCAAGTTTTAAGTAATGCGTAATAACTTGTGAGGATGCTGTTCCTTCTCGAAGCTGTTTCTCTGCAAGATCAACCGCTAAGGAGATTAGCTGATTCTCTCTTGACTCCGGATTGGAAGCGGGACGAGTAGCTCTTGGAATGTCTTCTTCGGCAGTTTTCTTTCGCCGGCCCACACTTTCATCCCCCTTTCTGTCACTACAAATATAGTTTTGCTTAGATCTTTAACACTTTTACACCATTTAATAAACCCCACGGCACCCGGAAATCCTGTAGTCTGCACGACGAAAGGAGTAAAAACAATCGTGCACAGTATGTAAGTGGTGAACCGCATATCAAAGAGAGGTAGTTTTGAAAACCAACAAGGCAAATAGTGCCGCGGGGTTTATTAAACGCTGCAAAAATTTTGCCGCCGGAGAAAATATAAAG
>Ga0326513_10000079_pt1 | contig 70053 bp, 82 predicted proteins | sample 2_2465_0518_D_FD_203654 | JGI IMG/M metagenome (GOLD analysis project Ga0326513, IMG submission 203654) | Bovine rumen microbial communities from UC Davis, California, United States - 2_2465_0518 | ecosystem: Host-associated > Mammals > Digestive system > Stomach > Rumen | place: USA...
GAAGCATAAGCGAAGATGAAAAGTTTACCGTAACATTTGACGCAAACGGCGGACATTTTATTGTCAAAGAAGAAGAGGTAGACAAGATAACAGAATCGGTTTCTTATTCTCAATCTGCAACAAAGCCGGAAACTGACCCGACAAGAACAAATTACGAATTCGCTTATTGGTATCAGCTTTCAAGCCCGGACACAGAATTCAATTTCAAAGACACACCGATTAAGGCTGATATTATTCTTTTTGCAAAATGGGTACAGAAAAAAGCCGTTGTCACTTTCAATTCTCGCGGTGGTTCTGCTGTTGATTCGCAGACGGTTGATATTGGCGGAAAAGCCACAAAGCCGGGAACTGACCCGACAAGAGCAGGATATAACTTTACTCAATGGTGTTCAAATTATGCGGCAACTATCGCCTTTAATTTTGATACCGTGATAAATGAAGATACGACTATCTATGCTGCATGGGCAAGAATAACGGCGGTTACTGTCACATTCGACAGCAAGGGCGGTTCTGATGTTCCTTCGCAGAGTGTAGAGCCGGGAAATAAAGTTATTTGCCCGGACATTCCGACTAAAGAATATTATGCGTTCGGCGGTTGGTTTACAGATGAAGAATGTACGACAGAATTTGATTTCAGTCAGAGCATTTCATCGTCACTCACTCTTTACGCAAAATGGACGAGAGCATACAACGATGTTGTTTTTGATTCTAAGGGCGGAAGTAGCGTAACAAAACAGACCGTCATTATTGGCGGAACTGCAACAATCCCGGAACAGCCGACAAGAGAAGGTTATACTTTTGCTTTCTGGTGTACAGATTCGGGGGCAACAAACGAATTCGACTTTACAACACCGATTACGGCAGATACCACACTTTACGCAAGGTGGGTTTTGAATCAGTACACAATAGCATTTAACAGTAACGGCGGAAGCAGCGTACAAAGCCAGAGTGTAGAGCATGGAAAACTCGTTGTATTCCCGATTATGCCGACAAAAACAAATTACTCATTCTTTATGTGGTGTAAGGATAAATACCTTGAAGAAGAATTCAGCTTCTCAACGCCTGTTACATCTGATTTGACTTTATACGCCCGCTGGTTCGGAAGCTCATATAGTTTTGCTTTCGATTCTAACGGCGGTAATACTATTCCGACACAGACGATTGAGAACGGCAAGAAAGCAACAAGGGTTGTACCTGCAAAGACAGGAAACACTTTTGAAGGCTGGTTCTCTGATGAAGAACTAACAAAAGAATTCAGCTTTGACACGGCGATTGTGCATGACATGACTGTTTGGGCGAAATGGCAGCCGGACACATTCACGGTTACTTTTGAATCTAACGGCGGCTCGGAAGTTGACCCACAGACTATTGAATACGGAAACACAGTTACACAGCCGGACAATCCAACTAAGAGCGGAAGCGCATTTGCAGGCTGGTATTCTGATGAAGAACTGACACAGGGCTACGATTTTAGTAGTTCTGTTACATCTGATATAACGCTTTACGCAAAATGGAGCTGATTATGATGTTAGAAACTGATGATGATAAGAAAGATTCTCTGATTGACGCGGAAGCAGAATTGAATTCTTGCGTATGTAAAATTGTTGCAGCCGTAAAACAGAAACAGACGATGTACGAGCCTGTTGTTTATGTTGATACAGAAGGAAATGACGCTATCGCTTATGTGTACGATTCCCGGAAAATCCGCATGAGTTCAACAATGACGCTTGATAAGCTCGCCGAAAAGTTTTTCGGAAACGCTGATTATGCAAGCCTTATCGCTTATTACAACAATATCCAGAATGAGCATGAAATAGAAGCAGGAACTATTATTAAGATTCCTATTCTTTCGCCGGACGAATCAAATGCAAACAATCGTATTTATGCCATTCCGGGAGATACTGACAATTACGGTCGTGACATTGCGCTTGATGATGAGGGCGATTTTGCCGTACAGAACGGAGATTTTGCCACAACAAGCAGCGTTGAAAACCTTAATCAAGCTATCGCAATGCGCCTTACAACAGCTTCGGAAAAACGCATAAGGTACAACGCTTACGGAATCAAGGCACAAATCGGAGAAGAAGCCGTAAAGAATTACCTTTTGAGTACGGTTGAGCAGACTGTTTTAGCTGACCCTCGCGTAATGGAAATCAACGAGATTTCGGCAAGCAGCGACAATGACAAGATTTATATTGCCGTGGATTACACGGATATAAACGGAAATAAACAAAAAATGAATGAAGAGGTGTAAATATGGCAGACATCAAAAGATACGATGAACTTATGGAAGAAGCCTGCGCGAATATGATTGCAAGGCAGAACAAGATAACCGACTTTAACGAAGGTTCTATCATTCACACGATTTTAGACACTTTTTGCCGCATTGTGGAAAGGGTGTATATTGCCATTCGTTCCGGGTTCAATCAAGGCTTGATTATGCTGATTTATTCCGTATTCAAGTTTGAGAAGAAAAGCGGAACTTACGCAAGCGGGAAAGTAACTTTCAGCCGGGCTAGTGCATTGGACGCAAGAACGGTTATTCCTTCGGGCGTGAAGGTTTCGGGGAATGGTTTTAATTTTGTAACAACGGAAGCCGGAGCGATTGAAGCTGGCGCGGTTGATTCTGACGAAATCACTATAAAGGCAGAAGAAGCCGGAAGTGACTATAACTTGGAAGCTGGGGCAATTACAAGTATTGATTCATCTGTACCTAGCGATATTTCAGCCGTAACAAACAAAAACGCAATCACAGGCGGAACAAACGAGGAAACAGACGCAGAAGTAGAAGAGCGGTTTACAAAGAAACTCGCCGGGCTTTCCGGCACAAATCTTTACGGAATTGAGGACGCAGCTTTAAGCGTTGATTCTGTACGCTCTGTATCGGTAAAGAATCACAAGCCGCCGTTGAAGAATGTTTATCATGTTTCGGTTTATGTTGACGATGGCTCTGGAACGGCAAGCGATGAACTTTTGCAGGAAGTAAAAAAAGCCGTTGAAGGAACTGAAACACAGAACGGACACCTTGCGCCGGGAGTAAACGCACGATACCTTGCACCAACCGCCGTACCTGTTGATTTTGAAATTGAAGTTTCTACAGGTGAAGTTGATACGGCAGAAACACAGGCAGAGATTAAAAAGATTGTTCAGTCTTATGTGAATTCGCTCCGTATCGGCGGTACGGTTATTCTTTCAACGATTGTTGCAAAAATCCGGGCATTGTCTTATGTGTCTGATGTAACGATTAAATCACCGACAGAAAACTTTACCGTAAACAGTGAACAGATTGCACGGTTTGGAAACGCAGAAATTACAGTTGTGGAGAGTTAAAAATGAAACTTGGCGATTTTATAAAAAGTCCTTTTTCTACTCTCATAAACAGAAAAGGAAGCATATTCAAAGCTCTTCTTGCGGACAATGGAAACGGCACAATGGAAAAGCTGATTTCTGGTGTTGAAACTTGTCGCTCTGAATGGTGCAACGACACGGATTTTTACAACATGAGCGGTGAACGGTTTGAAAAATGTGCCGCATTATTCAGCGTTCTTAAAAGAATGTATGAAGAAAGTGACGAATCTTTCAAAAACAGAATCGGCTTGCTTTTGCACAGAAACGGTGATGATATTTGGGGCGACAAGTGGAATATCCTTCATATCTTGCAGACCTACTTTGATACAAAATCGGTATGGATTCGCAACAGCACGGATAATCCTAGCCTTAATATTCTTGCTGACCCGGATTTTGAAAAGATGTCTGCATGGACACTTGAAGGTGGGGCGGCATATTCACAGCAGGCGAATTTCAGCGGTGCTTTGGGTATGGCTTTTTCTTCTGTTGGTTCATGTTCGCAGGTTGTTTCCGTTTCACAGGACACTACATATTTCCTTCACTTCTTTGTGCAGGGAAAGATAAATGTATCTGTAAGGGATAATAACGGTCGCTATTACTGTACGAAAGCGGGTGATTTCGGAGCATGGCAACAGAATAAATGTGTCGCAACCTTTTCTTGTGATGAATGGGATGCTAAAAGCCTGTTCTTTATTACCGATTCTGATGTTAGCGCGGTGACAATCACTTTTGAATATGTGGATATTGAAACATACCTTGATTATACAAGGCTTTTTGCAATGGACGGAAGCATTACATTCTCTGTAATCGTTCAGTTCAAAGGTGTTCACAGCGATTCAACGCTTATTCTTGCGCCGGGCGAAGCTGACCCGATTAAAGCTCCTGTTTTGGACTTTGCGGGATTCTTCGCAGAAGGTACGCAAGATGTAAGAGAAATAGACAGTGCAGACCAGAGCTTCTATGACTTTGATTCTGCTGCTGCAATAGCTGATGTTTCGCCACTTTTAACAGGTGGGGAAGAGGACTTTATACCGACTGCAAACCTCGACGGCAGGGCGTATATAGAGCTTGATACATGGTGTATGGCGGGCAATACGGACGGCGATGTAATCACGATTGATTACGATTCAATGTCTTATTACGACAACGCATTTGTGTATGGAGCTACAGGCACTAAATCACAGGCAGTTTACGAAGAATTGCTTGAGATTATGGCTGCTGGGGGAACAACGCCATTCATTGAGCTAGTCACTCGTGAAAGTGCGGAAGAATAAAATATCGAGGAGGCATTTTATATGTCTAATTTGGCAGGAGCGGTAACGCTTGAAAACGAAATCGTGAAAGCGACAGACTTTCAGTATGCTCACGACCAGCAGTATAAGAACATTGCGCTTGTACTGAAAACTATTGTATCTGGGAGCGGGCATAACTTCATTCTTGGCGGTTCTGTAGCACCATATACAAACGGCGGAATGAATGTACAGGTTGACGGCTTGCTTGCGTATTGTGACGCAAACAAGGAAGTAGGAATTGAAACAGAAATGACTAAGCCTGTTTCTGTTGAAGCTGCTGACGACACGCTTGACCGCAAGGACATTGTGCAGGTTGCTATTTCAGAAGTCGGCTTTGACGAGCAGAGCCGCGCATTTATCGACCCGGACACAAAAGTTAAGACTTTTGAACACATCAACACAAAGAAAAAAGTTGTGCTGACTATTTCTGTAAAGAAAGGTTCAAACGGTTCTGAAATTGCGCCTGCAGTTGATGAAGGTTGTGTAAAAATCGCTGAAATTTCTGTTCCGGCTGGCACTCTTAACATTACATCTGACTTGATTGAGAATGTTTCTTCAAGAGTTGCGGGCGGTGAAAATGTGAATTGGACGGCGGATAAAGATTCTACTTTTGCGCCGATTTACCTTGCTTCACTCATTCAGAGCTATCTCACACAGCACAATGAGGACGGCACACACAAGGACAATTCCATTGTTGCGGCAATGCTGAAATTCGGCACTGAATCCGGCTCAATCAATGCTAGTCTTTTGCCTGTTGGCGAAAGCATGACATTGAACAAGGTTTCTCACGAATCTGTAGAAAGCACAAAAGAGCTTATTAAGGCTATCGTAACTTTCTGCAATGGTGTCTATGCTTACACAAACAATATTTTCTCACGCTATGAATATCTTGAAGATGTTCCGGCAGCAGTTTCAACAGAAAATATTGATGTAACCGAAGGTGGGGAAACAACTATTGACGGCGTTTCTGTAACAGCAGGTCAGATTGTTTTCTTGAAAGACCAGACAGACAAAAAAGAAAACGGCTTGTGGGAAGTTCAGACAGGAAGCTGGAACAGAGCAGACGACTACGAAGAATCTACTACAGCCTTTGACCACAAACTTGTTTTTGCAGCAGCAGGAACAGTGAATAAGGGAAAAGTTTTCTTTTTGCCGGGCAACACTTACACAATCGGCACTGATGAACTTGATTTTACAGAAGCAAACTTCACTTCTGACAAACAGGCTCACAAATTCGTTATGCGCGACGAGAACGGACGCGCAAAAATGGCAGAGCCGGAAGAAGATGATGATATTGCCGTAAAGGCTACTGTTAAGGCAGAAGAAGCTGCAAGAAAGGCTTATGAAAAGCAGCTTACAGCACATTATGACAGTTGCGAAGGAAGAAACCTTTTAACCGTTCTTGGTGTAGAAACTGTAGCCGAGGCTATGGAGATTCTTCACGAAAGATGTAACGGAACAGGAAAGCCGGACTTTTCGGGGCTTCTGATTGGTGACAATCTTGATTTACCGTCATTCACTGTAGACGGAACAAGCTATAGCGGTCAGCGTATCGTTATTTCTGGATTCAATCAGTATATCGGTGTCGGTGATACGGAAAACACTAAGAATCATATTCTTTGGACTTTCCGCGATGTCGTTCTCAAAAGACAGATGAATACATCAGATACCAACGCAGGCGGCTATCCTGCTTCCGCAATGAAAACATTCCTTGAAGGTGTGTTTGCAGCAGGTCTTGCTTCTGCTCTTGGCGGAACTTACATCTATTCTGTAAGACGCGCGACTTCTGTTAAAGGTTCTACAGCATGGAACAGCTTTACAGTATTCTTGCCAACTACTGTTGAAGTATTCGGAGTTGATACTTACGGTGACGACCAGATTGCTTGGAATACGAATGTTCAGTTTCCTATCTTTAGGAATTCTTCTTACTATCGTATCAAGCGTTATGGTGGAAGTAGAGCATGGTGGTGGCTCGGTACGCCTGATGCGTCGAACTCCACCTACTTCTGCTTTGTCGGCACCGATGGTTATAGCAACCCCGACTATGCGAGTAGTGCTGGTGGCGGCGTTGCGCCCGCTTTCTGTACCTGCTAAGGTGCAGAATCTTTAATCTTAAAATCTGGGCGGCGTAATGCCGCCTTTATTTAACAATAGAGAAAATACTAAGAATAAATATTTTAGGAGTATAAATAATATGTCGGTTGTTAAGAATAAGAGAAGTTTATCAAGACTTGAATTTTACAACACAGCAAGAAAATTAAGAATCGACCTTACGAATTGGCTTTTGCGTGATTTTGGAATCCGCGACAAAGTTTATAAATTTAAAAATGATGATGAACTAGAGAAAACTCTTTATGCAGAATATCCAAAATGGTTTATTGAAAGCACAAGAAAAACAATGCTGACAATATTAACAAATCTAATGATGAATATTACGGCAGCAAATTCTATCTACCCGATAAACATGACGGAAGTAGATTTAAGGCGTGGAATACAGGATAAGGCAATCGCAAATTGCGAGCAGCTTTTACAGGAGCTTATTTACTGCGCTGATGTAATGCCTTTACAGATTTCAAAGCTAGAGCCTTATGCAGAAATGATAAACAAAGAAATTGCATTGCTGAAAGGCTGGCGAAAAACAACTAACGATATTGGTAAAAGGATAATGACAAAGAATCAAAAAAGTGATACTATATTTCGTACTTAATACTAAAAATAAAAAGTAAAGAAAAATGGGAAACAATCTGATACGCCTAATGCGTCGAACTCCACCAACTTCTGCAATGTCAACAACAATGGTAATAGCAACAACAACAATGCAAGTAATACTGATGGCGGCGTTGCGCCCGATTTCTTACGGTGGTCATAAGTGTAGGCTTTTTAGCCGAGCCACCTTCTTAGAAAGGAGATTGTTTCCTTCCGTGAAAGAACGGTAAACGAGTATCTGACGAGTTCGGGCGGACGCTTCTTGCATGGCATGGGTTGTGTAGTAATCCCTTGTTTCATGCCCGGAAACTCTAAGCGGCTTGGTGCTAAAACTACACACCGTTTACAGAAGAGTAGGCGGAAGCCGTGCAGATACATTTTTCTTTTTTTTATTTGAAGGCAACTATGACGAGCAAAGAAAGAAAAGAAGGGCGCAGATTAAGAAGAATCGAAAATCGACAGCGCAAAAAGGCTGATTTTCTTAAACAATACAACGATTTTAATTTAGTTACTAATACAGATAATCTTTATCATGCTTTCAAGATGTCTAGGCGCGGTGTAAGCTGGAAAGAAAGCGTACAGCGTTACGAAAACGATGTCTTGCAGAATATAAACGATACAAAACAAAAACTTTTAAACGGCGAGAGCGTACAGAAAGGCTTTGTTGAATTCCAGATACACGAGCGGGGTAAAGTCCGCCATATCCGAAGCGTACATATTTCAGAAAGAATCGTACAAAAGTGTTTGTGTGACGAAATTCTTGTACCGATTATTACACGCTCTTTGATTTACGATAACGGCGCAAGTATAAAAAATAAGGGTATCAGCTTTGCAATGAATCGGTTACGGTGTCATTTGACAAAGTTTTACCGGGAAAATCATTCAAACAAAGGTTATGCGCTTGTAATTGATTTCTCAAAGTATTTTGACAATATTCTGCATGACAAACTCTTTGAAATGCAGAGAAGCAATCTGACAGACGAGCGGATTTTCAATCTTTATAAGAGCTTTATTACTGTCTTTGGTGACGGTATTTCTTTAGGGCTTGGAAGTCAAGTTTAGCAGATTTCGGCTATCTCATATCCGAACAAATTAGACCATTATTGCAAGGAAGTATTGAGAATCAAATATTATGGGCGTTATATGGACGATACATATTTGATTCACAGTGATAAAAAGTATCTTGAATATTGTCTTTCAGAGATAAAGAGAATCTGTGATGAATTGGGAATTAAGCTTAATCCGAAGAAAACGCGAATTGTGCCACTTGATGAAGGTTTCTGGTTCTTGAAGGGAAAATACATCTTGCTTGAATCCGGTAAAATCATTTGCAAGCCTGCTCGTGACGGTGCTTTGCGAATGAGAAGAAAATTAAGAAAGTTCCTCAAAATGGTTGAAGAAGGTACGATGTCGCTTTCTGATGTTTACACTTCTTACCAATCATTCAGAAGCCATTTAATGCAGTTTGACAGCTACCACATCGTTCATAACATGGATAAATACTATGCTAAACTGTTCGTACATAACTACAGCCTGCTTTATGATGAGCCGAGAATAACGCATAAGAACAGAATATTAAGCGAGCGCAACAGGTGCATTGTACCTATCAGTCGTGTTTCAATAAAGAAAATGCCGCTTTTAGCCGGGGTATGAGTTTAAGAAACTGATTGATTTTTAGTCCTATATATCGTATAATTTACTATAAAAGGTATTTTGTAGCAACAAAAGCCGCTGGAATGACACTTGAACTGTCTTTCGACGGCTTTTTTATTTCTACAGGAAAAGGACTTAGGGCAATGTTGGAATTCATATCTAAAAGTACACCGCTTAACCTCATTATCACAGGAATCTTTGTATTGTGCGCGATTTTAATAATCGTAAAGACAATCAAAGAGTTATCCGTGAAAGTTGGCGACAAGAGTGTTTCTTTTTCGAGCAAGAAAACGCAGTCGGAAATTGTAAAAGTCGTAACTGATTACGCAGATTTTAAGTACAAGATTAAGGAAGAGCAGGCGGAAGGTGTAAACGACCTGCATTTACAGGCAAAAAGAGTGGTGCAGGTGCAGATTGACCAATATGTAAAGAGAATCACAGTTGATTACATGGGAGCGTTAAACAAGAGCGGGGCTGAAAATGCCGGGCTTACTATAAATATTTTCTCGCTTCTCATGCGGATTCTTTATAACGAAATGTACAAATTCTGCATGGAGATATACGAAAGGAATCATCTTAAAGACAAGTCGGATTCTGAATTAAAAGAACTTGCAGAAACAAACTATCAGCGGCTTGCTGACATTTTCCGGGAATTCATGCAGACGAATTGGCTTGATGTAATGGGGGAGTACGAAGTCCTTCATAATATCTGTGTGGCAGAAATAAACTTTGTGCGGAATCTTATGTATCAGATTCTTGCTTCTTTCCGGGATTTGAGCCGTCAAAAATACGAGCTTATCAATACTATCAATGACATAGATTGCAAGGTTAGGGAGAAAGTACAAAATAATGGCGTTCTTCCCACCAATGCAATCTCAATTCTTTCAGACCTTTACATTCCCGGAACAGGGCTTAACAAAAACAGCGTAGACAGGTGGCTATCCACAACAAAATAAAACAGGGGGCTAAAAAATGATTGATTCACAGCTTATCTTGAAAATTTGTGTTGCAGCTTTTGCAACTGTAGGAATTGAAGAGTACATCAAGAACTTTCTGAAAACAGAAAAGACTAAAATCTATGCTCTTATTATGATTCCGCTTTCTCTCGGCTGCTTCTTCGCCATTGAGAAATTGCCTATCTGGGTTATAGGCGGACTTCTTACAGTCGGTTGTGTGCAGATTGCGTATCAGACAATCATACAGGGATTCAAGGCTGTTATTGACGGTCTTGTAGATAAACTAAAGGGAATGGGAAAAGAAAACAATGACAGCCGCGATTAAACTTCTTCTGATTGTTTGCGCCGTTTTTCTTTTTGCAGCTTTGATTTTCTTCTTTTTGTGGCGGCTCTCTGTTGGCAAGAGAAAGTCGCAGAAAGAAACGATTGACAAGCTCGTGCAGCAGATAAACGAAGCAAAACAGACGAATTCCGAATTGGAATACACGATTAGTGTTCTGAAAAAGAACAGGGAGAAAGCAAATGAAAAAATCAATGATTTGCATAATGGCGATGTTCTTGGCAATGCTCTTGATAGGTTGCACAAGCACAAAGGTTGAGTACATCAAAAAGCCTTATTTGCCGGAATTAAACTTTCCATTTTTTCCCGAATTGTACGGCGATGTAAGAAACCCGGACGACACAGTAACAGTGCCGGGGGATTGGATTATACAGATTAGTGACTTCCAGATTTACTATGAGGAATTGGAAGATAACTACAACGACTTGAAAAAGAAGTATGAGGGAGAGAGTGACAAATGAGCATGACATTAACACAGTTCATAAACACATACAAGGGTACAAAAGTTGATTACAAAGACGAAAACTTCAAGGGTGACGGCTCTTTTCAGTGCGTGGACTTGGCGCGGCAGTATTACAAAGATGTTCTGAATGTTCCGCAGTTTCCGGCTCTCGGTGCTGACGGCGGGGCAAAGGATATTATCAAGAATCCGGGCAGCAAGCTGAAAGTCATAAAAGAAGATTTGCTTGCTGATTATTCTGCAGGCGATGTCCTTGTCTGGGGAGCGAGCAAAACAAACAAATACGGTCATGTCGCTATTCTTGTGGCAATCTATAACACAAAGTATTTCATTGTTCTTGAACAGGACGGTTTCAAGCAGGACGGCGTAAAACTTGCTTTCAGAAGCCGTGAAAATCTTTTAGGCGGATTGTACAAGGCGTAATCTCTGGAATAATGGGCGGTATGCTCATAAATATAAAATGCCTTTTAAGGCAGGGGGTAAGATATGAAAAAGAATATTTTTCTTATCATTGGTTTACTGATGGTTGTTGCAGGTGTCGCTATTGCGTACTTTGCAAAGTTTGAGCTTGCCGACATGACAGGTTTTGCACTTACAATGTTTGGTGCAGGAATTGCCACTTCACAGCTTTGGCAGAAACGCGACAAGACACAGAAAACATGGCTTGCCTTTCTTGCGGTTAGCTTGGTCGGTATCGGCGCATATCTGCTTGGGTTTGGCGGATTCAGCAAGGAAACAATGACAACTGTAATGACTATGGTTTTTGGACTTGTGGGAATTATTGCCGGACTTATTATTGCTGCAATTCAGTCAAAGAACGCAAAGCAGATTGAATGATTATTTACTAAGGCTTGAAAAACCGCTCTCTTTTTGCAAGGGGGCGGTTTATCTGTTTTCTTTGAGGTGATTTTATGGCGGATATTGGTATTAGCGTAGGCTTAGACACTTCTCAATTACAGCAGGGCGCAAGGGGTGCTGCTGATTCTTTGGGTAATATTCGTGAAGAGATAACAAAACTCAACACATCTGCTGAACAGCGTAACGCAATCTATGATTACCTTGCAAAGGCAGAAGAATCTGCTCAACAATATGCAGGCAGTTTAGATAAGATTAATGAACTTGTGAAACAGATTCAACAACAGAACGGCACTTTACCAACTCCAACGGTTCAACAGAACAATCCGCAGGTAGCACCGATTCAGAATCCGCAAAATATGCCCGCTCCAAATGTCAATCCGCAGGTAGCACCGATTCAGAATCCAGATGATTTGACAAGGAAGCTTCGGGAAGCAAATATAAGCCATTTAAAAGCTGAAATTGAAGTCTGTAATAAAAAGCTCGGCGAGATGTATCTGGATGTCGCCGGAATGAATTCCGAATCGAAGGAATTCGCAAATACAATGCAGACAATTTCGAAGCTCGAATCTCAAAAATCACAGTTAAAAAGAGTTTTAGCCGAAGTGGAAGGCGAAAACAAAGGCGGCGGAAATGTCGCTACAGATTTATTAAAACGCTTTTTTGGTGGCGGACAGTTAGGTTTTCTCGGCAAACTTGGAATAGGTGGGGCGATTGCTGCAGGCGTAGTAAAAGCCGTAGACATGGGATTAAAGACTTATTCCGGGAAAACTCAAACAGATATTGCAGCAGAAGGGCAGTATCTTAACGGCGATGTAATTAACGCAAATATCACAGAAAAAGAAAACTCATTGTGGACTAAAATTCCGCTTATTGGCGGTACGATTAAAAGCGGAATACAGGTTTTTGACACAAACGAACAACGCCGGGCAGTTACGGAGTTGAACGGCTGGATTAAAGAAGCAACTCCAACAATGGATTCTCTAAGTATGTACGGAAGCCTTAATCAAGGTAACGCAATAGAGAATTCACGCAAAATCGCAGACAGTTATGCGCGTATGGCTGACCTTGTTTCCAGAGGTGGAACAGGATATAGCACAAATGAAGGTGTTGAAGTAAAGAATCAGCTTGCGCAGTATGGATATAAAAGCGAAAACGCAGAAATTGACGCAAATTCAATTCTCAAATGGCAGAGAGCGACAGGAGCAGGAAGAAGTGAGCTTATTGACTTTGTAGGTTATGCTTCACGCTATGGTGGCGCAAACGGTGCTACAAACGCTCTCGGTATTGCTTACGGCGGATTAACCGCAAGCGGAATGGAGAAGGGGCAGCTTTCGGAATTCTTGCGTGGTATGCAGAGCGTAATGGAAGAAGGAATTTCTAAGGGCTTTGTCTATGGAGCTGATGAAGTCGCAAGAAATATGTCTTTCTTCTCTAAACTCACAGGCAATAACGCAATGTGGAGCGGTGAAAATGCCGCTAGAAAGATTTCCGGGATAAATTCATCTATTGAAAACTCTACAAATCTTGATTCTGTTGCAGCCGTGATGAACTTTCAAGTTGCACAGAGCCTTATCGGAAAGACGAAAGAAGGTTTTGACGCTTATATGAAAACATTTGATATAGGCAAAAAAGATGATGGTTTGTCGCTTTATACTGGTACGCCTCTTGATGTTTTTATGGCAATGGAAAAAGGTCTTAGCACTAAGACTGTCGGCGTAACTATGGACGCTTTATCAAAGCAGTTTAACATTGGTTATGGTAAAGACGGCACATTGACAGGTGATGTTTTGAGTGCCGCAACTATGCTTTCTCAAATGTGGGGCTTGAACAATACAGGCGCAGTCCAGATGATGAAAACATGGGCTGTAAATGGGGCTATTACGAATGGTGATATAGAAAAAATTACATCAGACCCAACAATGACCACAAAGGAAACGCAGGCACAAAAAACTATAGAGGATATAAAGACTGATGTTCAGAAGATTGCTTCTACAGGAATTACTACGGCTCAGAGTATTCTTGATGAAATAAAGGCTAAGAACGGCACAAAGATAGAGAAAAATGACGAAAAGAGAAATCCTAATGCAATGGATTTTGACGCAATAATGGGAGATTTGTATGGAGAGAAGAGTGTTTGGGGTAGCCAAGATAAAAGGGCTTATAAAACATTAAAAGAAAGATTTAAAAATGCAAAAGGAAATGATGCAGATATAGCAGTAAAAATACTTGATTATGCTTCAACGCTTTCAGCCGAAGATAAAAACAACCTTGATACAAGCGGTGTCGCCAATTCATTTGAAAATATGTCTTTTGATGAAATTTTGCAAACTATTCAGAAAAAAGAATATGGAGTAGGCAATGCAGCAATTTTATCTCCGTTTAGCAACTTAGACGATGATTTCAAGTATTCTTTGCCGGGAACACAAAAAAAATGGTATGGTCTTTCTGTTCCTTATAGTTTCGATGATTTCTTGAGAAACGAAGCGGCACCTCTTGTTAATGGTGTGGCAACGGAAAACGGAACAACCGTTGATAAGGTTATCGCTCAAATAAAGAGAGACCAGCCATATTTAGCAAGTGTATATGAAACTCAAAAATCAGACGGTATCATCAATGCAGGAGAAATGAAAACTCTTTTACAACTGATATTATCAGCAATCAAGCAGCAGACTTCAAACGGTCAGATGTTAAAGGACGCTATGGAAGCAATGAGCATAAATATCAATGTTCAGCAATAGTTAGATGTGTTCCAGATATTCTATTACAAAGAAGCTACCTTCTACAGTTCCGTATAAATTGTAGTAATTATTGCTATTAAATCGCTCTTTTTTGATGTTTAATAGCAATTCGGCGGCTTCATCTGTATATTTTACACCGATATTCTTGAATTGAGAATCAACAGAATCATAGTACACAAAATTTGCATATCCCATATCTGTATTCTCATACCTTGCTTCAAAACATATTTTTTGATTATTGAATCTGGAAGGTAATAGTTGTAATTCTCTTACAGAAACCTGTTTGTACTCTTTTGACAAATCGTAACGGTTCAAATCAGAAATGTTATAAATATTCAATTTATTCTGATTTAGGAAACTGATAAAAATTGCAGCATTTTCTTGAATCTTTGGATATTGATTTTCAGCAGTCGTAAAACACTGATTGTAATACATCTTATCTTCAATAGAAGCATTATTTCCTTGTTCGTTCTTGATGATTAAAAGGGAAAAGATAAAATTCATTTCTTCCTTGTCTTTATCATACGGAAGATACATTTCAAGGACTTTATAAGTATCTTTTACAGAATCACCTTTATACTCTGTAAACAGTTTATTCCAATCATCATAACTTTGTGCAAAAATAGAAAGCCCGGCAAAAAGCAGAAAAATAGATAAAACAAATCTTTTCATATTCTCACCTCACAATTATATTATACACAAATTTGTGCAAATTCGCAAATAAAAAAGGTGTTTACTACAGATTGTAATAAAAAATGTCAATCGTTTTTCACTTTTTCGATAAAACTTTCAATATTTGCAAGAAGCGTGTCATACTTCTTTTTATAGATGTTTTTTTCTTTGCCTGTAGCAAGATATTCAACGGAAGTTTCAAGCCGTTCTGCAATTTTACAAGCATCAAATACATCTGGGGCAACATTTTTGGAAATCCTACCTCGGTGCGATTGCAAGTTTATTCTGCATGATTCGCAAAGTTCTATCTGTGAGATTTCTTTTTCCTTGCACTTTGCCTTAACTCGCTCATAAAAGGCTTTGATTTCATCTTCTGTACTCATATTCGTATTACATTGCTATTATCGTATTTTTTAGAAAAAAAGACAAGTGAAAAATAGCCAAAAAGAAATTATTTTGAAAGAAAATATTGACAAAGATTTCTAAATGGAATAATAATAATAATATAAAATAGCCGTATGGCAATTTTAATAAAACAAGTGATTTTAGGTGTTCAAGTCTGCAAACCTACTGCCTAAAATCACAAGGAGCTTTTATGCAAAACCCAATTAGTTTATCGGCTGAAAATGCCGTTGGTTTAGCACGGAATGATGTAATGACATTCAACAGTGCTGAATTTGGAAATGTGCGGACGGTCGTAATTAACGGCGAGCCGTGGTTTGTTGGAAAAGATGTTGCGGTGTCTTTGGGATATAAGGAAACTGCAAAAGCCGTCAGAGAACACATTGATAATGATGATAAAGGGGTGTCCGTTTTAGACACCCCCGGCGGAAAGCAAAATGTAACAATCATCAACGAAAGCGGCTTGTATTCGCTCATTCTTGGCTCAAAGCTGGAATCCGCAAAGAAATTCAAGCATTGGGTAACAAGTGAAGTCTTGCCGTCAATCAGAAAGACAGGCGGCTACAATGTACCGAAAACTTATGCGGAAGCCTTGCAGATTGCGGCAAATCAAGCAAAGCAGATTGAGGAAAAGAACAGGCAGATAGCGCAGATGAAGCCGTCCGCCGATTCTTGGGAAACTTACGCCGGGGATATGAAGCAGCGAAGCAAGGAAAAATCTTTCCGTGATGTTGCGAAGCTCTTGGGGCTTACGCCGCAGAAAGCACTTATCAAATGGTTCTTTGATAACGGCTATATCATGCGTGGCGGTGACGGTTGGACGGCAACCCAGAGGGGAATAGAAAGCGGAATGTTGGTAAATCGCATTATCACGGCGCAGAACGGACACGCCGGGGAACAATGCAAGGTTACGACATTTGGCATGATGAAGCTCTCCTACTTGAAGGGGGAGGGAACTTTTGACAACTGCATAGCGCAGGAAAGGACTTTCGGCGAGCGCAGAAAGCCGAGGAATTACCACAGAAAGTCCATTCTGACGGACTAAAAGAACAACCCAACGATACATTTTTAAGAGGAGATAACGATATGACTATAGGCGAAATTTACGGAACGGCACTAAAAGTGCAGAATCTTTCCAACGAAGAATGGGATGCGTTCAATTCATTTTTTGACGAGCGCGATGTAATCAACAACGACATGAAGAAGGAAAACCCGGCTTTGTTCAATGCCCTTTGCCGAATGAAGGAAAATCAAGCGAAGATTGAAACGATTGACGCTCTTTTCTGCTCATGCGACGGTAAATTTGAGGACAGGACTGTTTCAACAAGTCGGGAACTTGCGATAGCAAGCAATTTTTAAACTTTGTAAAAGAGAAGAGGTCGTGAGAAATCACGACTTCTTCTTCTCAAAGAATTCCTGCACTCTTGCCGTTGCGTTTTCTTGAATTTTGTTCATTGCTTCAAGAGCGTCTTTCTTTGAAGTTTTGCCGAAAACGCCGATTATAAGCCGGGCGTAAATATCGGTGAAAAGAAAGGCAATGCTTCCGGCTGTACCTTTTGCGAAGTTCTTTTCAATCTTGCCGTCTTTTACTTTGATTTCAATTTCCGTTTCCTGTACACGGTTAATAAAGTCTTTTACATCAGTCTGTTTCATCTTTATATCTCCCTTTTAATATTCCCAATCGTTTTCCTGTTCAATCCCGCTGATTTCTTCTATGATTGCTCCGATAACGGCAATCGTTATGAACAAGCAGAGAATGACACCGATAAGAATTCCTACAAATCTCATTTCTATTCTGCCTCCTCAAAAAGTGATTGCATTTTAATCTGTTTGTTTTCTTCGATAAGTTCTGATTCATCGAAAAGAGAAGGGCAAAAACCGCCCTCGCTTTTAAGCCGTTCAATGGCTGGAATGAAGTATTTTTCCCGAAGTTCACAGCCTAAGAAATGTCTGCTTTCATTTCCCGCAACTAAAAGCGTTGAGCCACTTCCGGCACATGGGTCAAAGACTGTCTGATTAGGTCGTGAATTTTCTATGATAAGCTGCCTTAATAAATCGTGATTCTTTTCTGTCGGGTGTAGTTTTCCTGTTCCTTGCGGATATGTAAGCACGGAAGGAATACAGAAGCCGCCGAAATATGCGCCGGGCTTTTTAGTCCATACAGCGTTTTCTACTGAATTAAGGTATTCTTTTTCTCCGTTCATTACGCTGGGATTTGTCTTACTCCACACTAAATGTCGGGTAGGGTATTTTTTTTTCTTGAAGTATGTGAAGATTTGCGCAAGCTGTTCTATTCCGCAGAATATGACGATTGAGCCTTTTGTCACTTTATCTACGAGCGGCAAAAACTCTGACAGCTCAAATGTTTTTGTGTCTGCATCGCCTTTATCCAGATTCCTTCTATCCATGCCGTTATGTCCGATATTGGTATTAACTTCGCAGTACGGAATGTCGGTAAGGGTGAGGTCTACGGAATTCTTAGGCATATTCTTCATGTATTCTATGCAGTCGCAATGTATGAGCGTGTCAAAGTCCATTTTGTTTTAGTTCCTTTCGTTCCAAGGCTTTACGCCTTTTATGTTCATCTGTGAAAAGATTGCCATTAAGACACAAACACAGATTGAGTTTCCAGCCTGTTTATATAACTGTGTATTGCTGACAACTTTTTCTGCCTTATTAAAATCTTCATCAGAAAAAGCCATAAGTCGCCAGCACTCTCTAGGGGTTAGTTTTCTGATTCTATACGAGTTTCTTTTTTCAACTACACCTTCATATCCTTTTGAAGATTCGATGTTCTCTCGTATGTTTCTTTCACCATTCTTGTAATAGGAAGCTCTTATTGTAGAAACTACATCGCTTCCCCGTGTTGTTTTTGCGTCCTCTATAATCATAGGTTCTCTACCGCCACCCTGCATCGTCGTAATGGTCGGGCAAAGATTGTTTTTATCCCATACATTACCTGCAAATCCTGTACCTCTATCTTCTCCGTATAAGTTACCAAGCCTTTTTACTTCTGATACTTGACAAGAAGAAGCACAGCATGAATACTTGTCTTGTCTTGTCTTGTCTTGTCTTGTCTTGTCTTGTCTTGTCTTGTCTTGTCTTGTCGTCATAGCTATATCCGTCCATGTTTTGTATTATCCCCACAAGTATTTTTACATCGTGATTTTCAGCCCTAAGAGTTGGGGCAAGCCCGCTTGTTTCGTAAATCCGGCGGTCTTGTTCTCGCTTCAAGTCAAGTTCACCGATTATCTTTATTCTTTCCATTCTATTACTCCGTTACTCCCATAATTGTTTAAGCCCTTATAATCTCGTGCCATTAGTGTTACAGCAACATTTGTAATTTCTGCCTGTGGTTCTTTTGAATTGTCAATCATATTTTTCAATAACACCGCTACCGTCTGCTTGCAGGTTTGAGATTCCGCAGTCGTACCTTGCTTTAATGCAGTTTGCGACTGTAATTGCTCTTGGGTTCTTGACACACAAATCAACTGTGTGCAATTCTGTTCTCTGTTCTCTGTTCTCTGTTCTCTGTTCTCTGTTCTCTGTTCTCTGTTCTCTGTTCTCTGTTCCGATTACTCCGTCTTTAAGAAGCTGCTGAATCAGCTTTTCGGCTTTTTCGTTGTTGATGTAGTATTTTTCATCTACAAATTCTTCAAGATAATCTTTCATTACCTTTTCAAGTTTTATTGGTTCTGGAAATTCAAAATCAATGAAATCATCAGAAAGAATTGAAACACAGAAACATCTTTCTCTGTTTTGCGGAATTCCATAATCCCTTGCGTTTAAATCTTGGTAGAAATTCTGATAACCTCTCTTTCTTAGAAAGGTAAGCCAATTATCAAAGTCAGCTTTGTTTGCTTCTGCATGAACTTGTGGCACATTTTCCATTAACAGGACTTGCGGCAAGTCCTGTTTTTGCAGCTCGCCCAAAATTCGCTCGACTTCCCAAAGCAAGCCAGAGTGTGTACTATGTCCGGCTTCCCAATCTGATTTTGACATTCCTTTCATCAGCCCGGCTACAGAAAGGTCTGTACAAGGAAAAGAGTAGGTGAGGATATAGCAATACTTATCTTTTTCGACAATGCCTAAATCTGCTCCGTGAACATCGCAAATATCGGTTGTTTCAAAATTTGTACTGTGGATTTCGTTGTATGACATTACGGCGTATTTGTCGAACTCTACGAGCCTATAATGCTCAAAGTCTGCTCCGATATTGCGCAGAGCCATTGCCTGTGAGCCTATGCCGCCAAAAAGTTCAATAAGGCGGATAGGTTTGTCAATCTGGATTTGTGGAAAGTCAAACAAGGAATTCTGCATTGCTATTTACTTCCTTTTACATGAACATCAAGAAGCAGATAGCCCTTGTATGATGATTTTTCGTAAACAAAGCCGTTTGATTCCATTGCAGAGCGGAAATCTTTCATCTGCTGCATTGTTGCTCTCATAAGAATAGGCTCAGAAGCGATTCCGCATTGTTTTGCGAGTGTCGCAATAGGCATTGTCACATAGAAATCAAAGAGTTTTTCTATCGGCTGTTTTGGCTGTTCCGGCTGAACTTCTGTTACTTCGTGTGTGCTGAAATCAACATTATAGGTCGGGGCATTTTCTCCGAGTATTTCTTTTTCCCGTTCTACTATCTTTGCCATAGCGTTAGGAGCTTCCGCCCACTGTTTGTTACGCTCTTCTTCCGCTTTTCTTTCGGCTTCAAGCTGGGCTTTGCGTTCTTCTTCTTCCTGCAGGCGTTTTCTGTTCTCCCGGAGTTCAGCACCACGGCGCAAGGTTGCCTGTAAATCAAGTGTGGTAAGATACAATTCTTTGAGTGTCGCGGTGTCCTCTCCGAACTGTTCAATGCTCTGTAAGTCGCCTGTGATACGGTCAATGATATGTGCAATATCATCATGAATCTGTTTTGTTTTGTAGGTTTTGTTAAGCCATTTATCGTTGAAGATTCTTTCAAGCGGAACAAGGTTGAAGTCGTACACTTTCCAGATGTCGGCGATTTCGGCGCGTTTTGCTTCTTTCTCTCTTCGCTCTTCTTCCTTAACAACGCCGTCAAGCTGGATTGTGCAGCTTTTGACAAGGTTTACTGATTCGCTTACAAGGTCTTTGAATCCGTTGAAGGGCTGCATCCATTCCTTTTCATAGGCGATACGAGCGTCATTCATCTGTTTTGCGAGAGTGTTTAATTTTGCCTTGCGGTCGGCGGCTTTCTTCGGATTTCCTATGTATTCTTCGATTGAGAAGTTATCTGTAAGGGCTTTGATTGAATCCCTAATAATCCTTGCGTTCGTTGTCAGAGTTCCGATTTTCATATCGGCAACGAAATTCAATGATTCAATCGGTAAAATTGCGATTTCGTTCTTTGGCTCTTCTGCCGTAAGTTCCGGCTGAACTACAGTTTCTTTTTCCTGTTCTGTCTGATTCTCTGGAACAAGAACATTCTTTTTTGTTGTTCTAGGCATTGTGTTTTTCTCCTCTAAAAAAAAGAAAGCCGTCTGTATTCTTGCCTCTACAGACGGCTTAAAATATCGTTTGCACGACACACCGCATAAAGCGGTTTAGAAAAGGCAAGATATTTTCTAAACCGTTCTATTTGTGAATTACTTTATTAAGCAACTCTAAAACAATCATATTGCTAAATAGCGTAATTTGTCAATAAGAAAATTATGTAATTAAGCAATAATCACTCTGATTTTGTGCGATTTTCCCATAATCGCTATGTTTCCGGGCAATAAAAAAGGCTTGCCGATTGTAGCAAGCCCTGTTTTCAGTCGTAATATAAAGGTGTATCGTATGATACGCGCAATGTTTTGTTTCTGATTCCTTCGGCAAAGTGTGCAAGTCGTTTCTTTCCGTACTCGATTGTTCCGCCGCTCTGATAATTTACGCCGTTCAGAAAAAGCCGCATAAATCCACGGTCTGGACGCTCTGGAACATCAATCAGAAATATGTAGTTTCTGCCGATTCTGATTTCTTCAATCAGCTCATAGCGTTCAAGCTCTTTCTTGTCGTGACAAAGCGGGTAGGCGATTTTCTGCCATTCTTCCCATTTGCCATAGTTGCGGTTCAGCTTCATGTTATGCCTCCGGGAATTCAACTTTTACGACTTTGTGCATATCGTCACCTTCTACACCAAGATTGAACCAATTACCCATGTAATATTTTGCGATACCCTCGCGTCCTACGGCTGCATTGTAATCTGTTGTCATTACTTCGCCGTTGTCGAATGTCACTCTTACTGTGTCTAACATATTGCGCTCCTTGCCGGGATAACGCCCGGCGCGTTGATTTATGCTCTTCTCTTCATCAAATCCCAATAACCACAGATACACTTTGTACATCTGCCGTTTCCGATGTGGTCATTTACCCATTCCTCATGTGCAAGCTGCAAGTGTTCCCAATGTCCGCAAGTCTGCTTTACAAAAGCACTGAATCTAAAAGCAAATGTCAAATCACGCTTCTTGCACTCCAATACATACTCGCTCAACTGTTTTCTGTCGCTCTCTGAAATATCCATTTCCGGGATTCTCTTTTCAACTTCCTCAAAATCAATCTTGTAACCGCCGTCAATCTCGATGTTCTTCAAAACGATGTAGTTTTCCATTTGCAACTCCTTGCAAGGTTTCAATCACCCTACACCATTATATTAAACTATCTAGTTTAATAAGTCAAGCAAAAATAAATTATTTGGTGTAAATATTCAATTTTTATATTGATTTATTAAAGTAAAGGGTTTAATATTGCGATATGAACATAAGCGAAATAATCAAGATATTGTGTGTAAAGCGCAATACGACTATTGCGGAATTGTCCGTAACAATGGGAAATTCAAAGCAGAATCTTTTTAATAAGCTCTACCGAAACGATATGAAAGTTTCTGATTTGGAGAAGATTTTAGAAACCCTTAACGCTGAATTAAGGGTTATTGATAAGGCTACAGGAACGGAGATTGTTTAACAATCTTCTTTTCAATCTCACTCAATTCATGCTGGAATATGATTGTCTTTCCTTTTGCCTGTGCATAGTGCCATTCTCTGATTGCGCCTTTTGAATTGCGCCAATCTGGAAGCATGAAGAGAGCGTCACAGCAATCTATAAGCGCGAAGTCGATATGTAAAAATTGCTCGTATGATAAGAATTCATACTCGCCGATTTTGCAGGGATTTATGACTTTAAAGCCTTTTTCTGCAAGTATTCTTTCGGCTTCGGCAAACTTTTTTATATAATTTTCATCACCTGTAATTTTCCCGCTGATGTAGATAATTTTATTCAATTTCATCTTCCTTGTTTTCGTTTTTACGGTCAAACAGGTTCAAATATACGGCACTTGTAGCAAGTCCGCCGATTAAAATAACAAGCGCAATAGATATAACGATTTCCATAGTTTAATCCTTGCAAAGCGCGTCTGAAATAAACATTCCGGCAATGTTAAGGCAAATTAGCAGGAATACTTCTAAAGCCCTGTTGTTTATATTCATCTGTACAAATTCAATGGCAAAACAACCGAATATATAACCGACTGTAAACTTTTTTATTTTCATGCGTCACGCTCCCTTTCTTCCCGGCATTACGCCGGGAGATTTCAAGATATGAGTTTACTCGCTATCAGCGGTAAACTCGAAAGCGGGCGCAACGCCGCCATCAGTAAAACTTGCATTGTAGTAGTGGCTAAGACCATAGTAGCCGACACCGCAGAAGTTGGTGGAGTTCGACGCATTAGGCGTTTTCAGCCACCACCACCAAGTATCGTTTTCAAAAGCAAGAACTTTGATTCTATTTTTAATCGCCTTGAAGTACGGCATAAAATCCTTGCTGTCCTCATTGAAAACATTGTCTTTTGAGAGCAGGGAAACATTGACTTTTCCTGTGTATTCTTTGAGGGCTTCTGCAAAGTGTTTGGCAAGGTAAACACCGAGCGGTGTTTCTTCAAACGGCTTGCCGGATTCTTCATAATCAACATCATGTCTGAAAAGAATATCCTCAAAGTTGAAAACTACACGGCGCGGCTCAACATGAACGGCGGTAATGACAACATTTTCAAGGTCAATTTCGTCAAATTCTTCACCTTCACAATCTTTGACGGCTGGAACTTTGAAATGTGGAATAAGAATCTGCTTCCCCGCTGTTACATTTTTATCAGCTTCGCCGTTATTACACCATTTTCGGAGCATTTGAAAAAATATTGCAGAATAAACGCCGGGACGGGCGATAGACATTATTTCAGCGTATTCATGTTTTCGCGATTCAGCCTTTTCTTCCTGTTCTTCACGAATTCCCGGTTCAGCAATATCAACGGTGTAAATATTTCCGTCAAAAGTTTTCTTTTTGGAAATATTCAAAATTTCCGCTCCCAAATCCTCAATCTGCTGTGCGAGCAATGCAATTTTCATGTTTATTTTCCCCCTTCATACAGGATATATTTGTTTTCAATCAGTTCTTTCATGTCGTCCGCCTGCAGAATTACAGGCGTTCTACCGTAAGGAATTGAAACGAACAGGTAGAAATGATGTGTGTAAGCGGCAGCTCCTTCTTTCGTGAAAGGGGCGTGTTCCCAGACAAGATTTGTTTTTGGAAAAAATGCCTTGATAATTTTTGCCGCTCTTTTGTGGTCGAAAGGCTGAATATAACTTTTGCCGTCTTTCGTAATGCCGCAGAAAGTCAAAGACAGGTAATAGCAACTGTTAAGCAAGCGGTTCTTGAAGCCGGATTTATCCAGCAAGTTGAAAGTGCAGATTACTTTTTCTTCTTGAAAGATAAATGTTGAGCTGTCAGAATTCTTAATGCCGTCAGTGCAGATGTTTTTAATTGCGTGTTCAATAATCTTTTCAACGGATTTTGAATCGCATTTCGGGAATGTTCTCATGGAAACACCTCACCAAAAAAGAAGGGCTTTGAAACCGTTTCGTATTCTGGCAATACTACGCGGCACAAAGCCCTAAGTCTGCATAAAGCAGTTTTGGAAAAGCCAGATAATTCCAAAAATGCCTTATCGTTTTTCTTCAAAAAAGAAACCCCTTGCAAGCTCTGACCCAAGCAAGGGGCAGAAGAAAAACCCAACGATAACCTCTAAGAGGCTTGTTGATATTTAGTATCATAATACTTGTAATCGTATTATGTCAATGATAAATCGTATTGAAATCGTTATAAAATACTAAAAAGTGTAAATAGTCCGAAAAGCAGAATAAAAGGACTATAATTTACTGTTTTATACTTAATTTTGGTCGAAATATTGAATATTTGCGTAAAATTGACGATAATATTAGCAGAATGGAAAACTTCAACGATAGATTTGAACGCCTTATAGCCGAAAAAGGCAAGAATAAGGCTGACATTGCCGATGCCGTTGGTATATCTCGTACAGGTATGTCGTCATGGAAAGACAACGACAGAATACCACGCGCCGATGTCGCCGTAAAAATTGCAAAGATTCTTGATGTTCCTGTGGACTATCTTGTATTGGGTGAAGATGTCGGATTGAAGCCCGGAAACGAAAAATTGCCCGGAAGATTGCAGGAACTTTCGCAGGCTCAACAAGCCGTTGTAAACTCCCTTGTAGATTTATTGAGAGCGCAAACACTCACGCCGGAAGGTGCTTCTGTTGGTACAAGGTGGCAGATGTTGCCGCCGAACAAACAGCAGATTATCCTTGATATGATGAGCGATATGGAAGCAGCGCAAAAGGGAATAGAAAGGGAATAAAACAAATTATCTATAATTGATTTTACTACAGGATTTTGTAAAATATTAGAAAAAAGAAGATTAAAATTGCTACAAATTGACGGAAATTGAAGGGGAAAGACGGAGACTTCCCCTCTACGACAATTTTAGCACATTATACTTAATCTATGCAATATAACAAATTAGACAATTTTTAATTCTGTAGAAAAATCACTTTTTGCCGAAAAGAGAATAAAAAGGGAATAGAATTTTTATTTTTTTTAGATTACGCTAGAGGTGGTTATGAAAAAAGAAAGGCACTTGTTCAAAAGGACTGAAACAAAGAACGGCAGGAAAGAAACACGGTGGTATTATTGGTTCTATGACGAGAACGGAAAGCAGGTCAAGAAGTCATGCGGTCAGCATGGAAAGCCCTGTTATCTGAAAAAAGAAGCCGAAGCCTATTTAGCACTTCTGGAAGAACAGGACAGAAGGGAAGAAGAAGAGTACAAACTAGCTCGGCAAATCCGGCTCTATGATGTCGGCTCTACTTTGTATGACGATGATTCGCTTTTTATGAAGCTGAAAGCGGCTCACGGAAAAGCATTACAACCGCAAACGATAACACAGAAAAAACGGCTGATGAAAATTATTCTTGCTGAATTCGGCGAGAGAATCCCGGAAACAATCGAAGAGGGCGAGATTGAGAATTTCTTGATTTCGCTTGAATATAAAAACTCTTACAAGAACACGATTCTAGGTGTTTTGCGTGATTTGTTCGGGGAGTGCAAGAGATTGAAGCTCATAAAGCACAGGCTCGATATTGACGGATTTACTCGAAGTGACAGACAGAAAAAAGACATTCTGACTATGGAGCAGCTTTCTTTATTGTTCCCGGACGACATTGAAAGACTTGCCGAAATTTGGAGCGTGAAAAACAATGACAGATACATCGGTATTGACGGAAAGCCGCATGAATACGGTTTGATGTTCGGCGTTATGTTTAGGCTTATGGCAAGTACAGGATTAAGACCGGGCGAAGCAAGGGCAATCTGCATAGACCAGATACAGGAAAGCGGGCTTTTTATAAATCGCATGATTGACAGTTACGATGTCGAAAGACCTTATTTGAAAAAGGGAAGCATTGAAAACCCAAAACAAAGAACCGTTTTATTGCCGTCAAAAATGGCTGAATTGCTGAATGATTATCTTGAAGTAAGACCGCAATGTAAGAAAAACTACATCTTTTCAAAAGACGGCGAATTCATCTTGCAGGGTTTGCTTGATTCACGATTCAAATATTGTATTAAGAAGCTGGGAATTTATGACGCTGAAAAAGTCTTAACTCCACATTCTTTGAGATTCACATACAACACTTACACGGTAAATTCTAACCTCATTCCGGCGGAAGTTTTGCGGAAAATGATAGGTCATAACTCGCAGATTATGACAGATTACTACACAAGACCAGACCTTGAGGCACAGTTGCAGGGCTTGCAGCCGTACCAAAAAAATGTTGATGAAATCTGGAACAAAGTAAAATAAAGACCGCTACTATTTTACTTTTTGGCTTGAATGTAAAATAACGCTTGAAAGCTCTCTTTTTGGAAGAGGGCTTTTTTTATTGTCAAAAGCAATTATGATGTTTCTATAATATAGTCACGATTTCAGCAAGTAAAATCAAGATGTTACTAGATTTAATCAGCGGTCAGTCATTAGTTATTATTGATTTAGTCAGCACTCTATCAATGGATAGTCAAGATTTATCATGACAAAATCATGATACTATCATGCAAGATAAGAATAGATTAGATAAGATTAGACTAGAAGAGATAAGAGAAGATGAGATAAATTTAAAATACTTACCGCCGTAATTTTTTTTCGGCAAAAATCAGTCGATGTGTTTCAAGACATAGTGAACTCTTCCGACAATTCCTAAACACTGTGAATCCTGTGGTTCTTCTTTTGTTGGATAAAGCGGATTGTCTGACTTGATGATGAACTTCCCGGAATCTTTATAAACTCGTTTTACATAACCGTCACCGTCACGCATTATTGCGTAAAGCCCTTCGCCGCTATAACCGCATGAATCGCAAAGCACCAAGTCACCGCGCCTTAAAGTTGGTTCCATGCTGTCACCGTCAACATAAAGCAAAGCTAAGTTTTCGCCGAATTGTTTTAAGTATCGTGGCACTTCCATGTAGCCGATTACTTGCGGTTCTTCCTGTAGGTACTGACCGTACCCGGCTGAAAGTTTTTGATTAAGTACAGGCACAAAGAATTTATCTGTGTCGGAATTTCTGACAACTCGCCTTTCGTTTTCTTCCAGACCGTCAATCAAAAAATTAAAAGATACGCCAAAGATTTCAGAGAGCTTTTTTAGTTCCGCAATGTTCGGCAGGCTGTTTCTCTGAATTTTGATTTCAAGATTACGCGCTCCATAGCCCAATTTTTCAGACAATTCCCTTTGTGTGATACCGTTGCTTTTGCAGAGATTTTGTATTCTTTCCCAGAATGAAGTTATTTCCATGCTCAAATTTTCGGCAGAAAACATCAAAAAAAGCACTGTTTTTTAAGAAATGTTGTGAAAAAGCACAAAAAGGTGTAAAAACTTATTGACTTTAAAATCAAACAGGTGTAAAAACAGAATCAAGACAACATCAAAACGATGTAACGACAGAGCCATTAACATTACAGCGCGTTGTTAATTGCCTTGGCAATTTGGGGAAACCCGGAAAGCCTGTTGGTTTGCGCTGAAACTGACAGGCTTTTTTTGTTGCAGGGGGATTGAAGGTATGACAGACGCTAGAAAAGATGCGGTGTTGGCACTGACCGAGCAGATTTTGCGTGAAGCTGATGACGAGTTTAAGGGCATGGCTATTCATAAGGTCGGGGATATGTACGACAGCGTAGATATTTTCAAGGGCGTGGGCAAGATAAATGTCCGTATTGCCGGAGATAGCCCTCTTGCAATCTTCAAGGATATAGCAAGGGCGATACCTTGTTAAAAATATGGCGCGTGTAAGCCGCTAACGGTTAAGCGGTGTATGTTCTTTTTCCAAAAGTTTTTCCGAAAGTAAATAACTTGCAGGTTCAAGTCCTGTCACGCGCAAGAGGAGTTGCTGGAAACAGGGCGCAAAGAGTACGCAGAGGGTGTGAGCAGAGTATGCGGAGGGTATGCGAAAAGAATAGCAAAGGGGCTGTAGAGTTGCTCAAAGGCTACAGTGAGTATGCTATCCCGGACAAGCGAGGAAAAAATCTAATCCTTGCCACGCGCTCGCAGCGGAGTTTTCGGTGTAGGTAGTGTTTTGTCTGTTCAAGAGATGTAGAGTGCCAGACCGCAGCAATGCGTTAATTGCAAAAAAACAGGAGAAGAAGAATGACCAACGAGAACATTTTAGAGAACTTGAAAAAACTGTATCAGTGCAAGACCGAATTCACGGTAACGCAGACAGGAAAGCAGAGCAAAAAAGTAAACGGATTTTATAAGCCGCTGACACATGAAATATTCTTGCATAACAAAAACTTCAAATCCGACAACGCCGTAATGTTCACGGCGATTCACGAGCTTACGCACCATATCCAGAATGAAAACGGCGTGAAAGCTGCAAGAGCGCACAACAACGCTTTTTGGAGTACATTCTACAACCTTCTTGATGAAGCTGAAAGAATCGGCATTTATTCACGCGAACGAAGCGAAAGCGTAGCGGCAAAAACAAAAGAACTTACAGACATTCAAAAACAGATTATCGAATTGCAGAAAAAGCAGGGAAAACTTCTTGCCGAACTTCACAGGGAATGTGAAGAGCAGGGCGACAGATACGAAGATGTACTTGAACATGATTTGCAGATTTCCAGAAACAAGGCAAAAGAATTACAGAAACAGGCTTATTTGACTTCTGATGTTTCAGATGAAATGTCAAAGGCAATCAATTCAGCAAAAGACGCAATGATGAAAAGCGCCGCAATACAGGCGGCTGACAGCGGGGCAACCGTTGAGCAGGTAAAGGCGATTGCAAAGACACGGCGAAAAAAACTAAGCCTGCAGACGATGGACTTGATTCACCTTCAAGCCTTATGCGCGAAAAGAAGCGTATTGAAAAAACAATCGAGCAGTTACAAGACAGACTTGTAAACATTGACGAGCAGCTTATAAGCATGGGGGTAGATGATGATTGACGGTAACGAAATCAAGCTGAATACCACCCAGCAGAGAGTTTTTAATTACATCATGGATTTTGGGTCAATCACGACACTTGAAGCGTGTGTAGATTTGGGCGAAACAAGGCTTTCAGCTCGGATTTTCGAGCTTAAAAGCAAGGGCGTGAACATTTCAAGTGATTGGATTGAAGTCCAGAACAGGTACAAGGAAAAACGCCATGTAAAGCGATATTACATCGGCTAAAAATAAAGTGAGGTGACTATGAAAAAGATTTTTATGATTCTGCTGATTCTTGCAACTTGCCTTATGGTCGGTTGTACAGGCAACGATTGGGCAGAAATGAATTATAACCGCGAAGCTCGTTCAGCAAGGTTTCAGTCGGAATATGCGACAACAGTAAACAAGCTGGAAATGAAAGAGGGCAACTTCAAAACTTACAGAAGAGTGATTTTCTACAATGTCCGGCTTGGTGAAACCGTCTTTGCCTGTGAAGGATATTGTCATGTACAGGTCGATAATGACGGCGATATTGAGGTTGTCGTTAAGACAGGTGATGAAGAATACTTGCGCCATTACTTAGGGCAGAAACAGGATATTACATACTTTTCGGAACAGTTGAAACCTGTAAAACAAGACGAATACCGCTATCAAATTGTCTGGAATCCTAAATTATGGTTTCCCGAATTCAAGGTAGCGCACTAAATAACTATCGGGCAAAAAGTGAGGTGGGAAAATGGGAAGGAGAATCTATGTAGAACAGTACACACCGAAGATGTACACAATGCACAAAAACGGCGTACAGACTAGGCGCATTAGCTTTATCCGTTACCTGTTTTTGAAGCTTTGCGGTAGCAAGGATATTAAAGTCCTTCGCTAAAAATCCTGCTGCTTTTCAGATTGCTTTTTGAACAAGTCAATCTGGAATTGCAGCGAGGACATGAGGAATGATTTTTGATTTTCATTCAGCGTGTCTAGTTCTGCAAAAAGAAGCCGTATTTCTTGCGGAAAATCACATTTCTCTTGACCTGTAATCAGAAAATCAAGGGAAACTTTGAAATGCTTTGCGATTGCTACTAAATCCGGGAGAGCCGGGAAGCGTTTAGCCTGTTGGCTGGAATAGTAAGACGATTGCACGATTCCGTTTTTTTCAAGCATTTCTTTCAGCGAGATACCTTCTTTTTTGCAGAGTTCTTTAATCCGTTCGTAAATATCCATGCTTTTATGTTCGGAATAATTGCTTAAAAACATAATTATTATCTTGACAGATTATGCGAATAAGCAATAATATAAAAGTGTAATTGCTTAATAAAGCAATTCTGATAGAGCAATGAAAAAAGCCCGCAACCTTTTTTGATTGCTTTGGCAGTCACTCCCGAAAGGGGATTGAAAGCCGTAGGTTTTTGTTGCGGAAAGCCTACGGCTTTTCTTTTTGGGGGATAAAGAAAAATGGAAATCCAGATTGTAAAAAAAGAGCAGGTTCTAGGACAGGAATTCACAGTTTACGGAGATTTTGAAAATCCGCTTTTTCTTGCTAAAGATGTTGCAAAGTGGATAGAACACTCTGATGTTTCAACAATGCTTAGAAGCGTTGATGAAGATGAAAAGGTTACAAACATTGTTTGTACCCTTGGCGGAAATCAAAAAGCATGGTTTTTGACTGAAAACGGCTTGTATGAAGTCCTTATGTTATCAAGAAAGCCTATCGCAAAAGACTTCAAGAAAGAAGTAAAGAGAATCCTTCACGAAATCAGAACTACAGGCGGCTACACAGTGCCTAGAAGCTATGCGGAAGCATTACAGATTGCCGCAGACCAAGCAAAAAGAATTGAAGAGCAGAACAAACAGATTGCGATTATGCAGCCTAAAGCCGTTGTTTATGACGAATTCGTAGAGCGTGAAAGATTCTGTAATTTCCGTGACGGTGCTAATTATCTTCACATTTCACAATCAGACTTAATGAATCTTCTGAAATCACGCTACATCTACAAAAACAGTGCTGGCGAGTATCGCCACTATAGCGAGTATTCACAGTATTTTGCATTAAGACCATTTACTTTAGGCAATAAGACGAAGCAACAACTGATGTTCACAATTAAGGGTTTAGAGTTCTTCAAAAATAAAATCAATTCAGCAAAAAAGGTAGAAGCATGACACTACAGATTGATGATGAAGGGGAGCTTGGAAAACTTCTTCAACTTCTCCCGGAAGCGATAAACACATTTAAACAGGCTGCAAGCGTACAGAACAATCAGCTTACGGCGCAATGGTATGACTTGGAAGCCTGTTACAACTTGCGCGGTGTGGGTGCTTTTTCGACCTTCAAAAATAACAGGTGGTATCAACCGAAGGGCGGAATCCCGGACGACATCGTACAGGGGCGGCACGCTTGGAGCAGGGAAACGGTGGCGGAATGGCTGACTTATACGGACAAAACGCTTCCAGAATACCACAAGAAATATTGCACAGGTGCAAGGAATCCGAAGGGGGCGCAGAAATGATGTTGAAATGCACTACAACAAAGTTTAACGGCAAAGACATAAAACTTTACGAATCTTCCTACAAGGGCAAAAAGCAGACCTTCGGAAGCGTGAGAGAAGCACTTTTATACAGCATGGGTTACGGTTCTGACCAAGCGGCAGAATTGCGCTACATGATGAAAAAAAAGATAGACGAGAAATCCAACGAAGCATAAGGAGGCAAAAAATGCTTTATGAAGAAATCTTGAAAAATGGATTCTGTACGGCTGAAAGTACGGAAGGTATGAGCGAAGATGTGTGGCTTGATAAACGCCGTGAGGGTATCGGCGGTAGTGATTCCGGGGCAATCCTTAACATGAATCGCTTTGCTACACCGTTGAGCGTTTACATCGCAAAGAAAAACCTTCTTGATTCTGATTTGAACAAAAATAATCAGTCTATCAAGTGGGGAAAAATGGCGGAAGCTGCAATCAGAAAAGGGCTTGCAGACGATTTGAATTTGCAGATTGAAACCGCACCTGTAATGTTCAAGAGTGTTAAAAATCCGTTCATGCTTGCTGATTTGGACGGCGTGATTTTTGTGCCGGAAGCAAGAGAAATCAACGGAAAGACCGTTAAGGGAATCGGCGGGCTTGAAATCAAAACCGCAACTTCACGCAATACGGAATTTGGAAGTGATGAAATTCCCGACAGTTATTATTGCCAAGTCCAGCATTACATGGCTGTAACCGGGCTTGATTGGTTTGTTCTTTGTGTGCTTATCGACAAGGCAGACGGCAGAATCTACACAGTGCCTAGAAATGACGACTTTATCAACAACACTCTTATTCCGGCTGAAAAATCATTCTGGAATGACTATGTACTTGCAGAAGTAATGCCAGCTCCAACAGGCAATGAATACGAATCAAAGATTGTTGACGGCGTGTATAAAGAGTGTGCCGCAGAGGTTGAACTTCCCAAAGAGGTTTCTTTGCTCTGTGATGAATACAATCTTGCAGCACAGGAAGAAAAAGCCGCCGGAGAGAAAAAAGAAATCATCAAGGAAAAAATCAAGATTGCCATTATGAAAGCCTCGCCGACCGCTGATGTCGAGAAGCAGAAAATCATTGCAAAGGCGGGCGGTGCGAAAATCTCTTGGAACAAGCAGGTTCGCAAGATTGCCGACACTGACAAGCTCAAAAAATCCGGGCTTTTTGATGAATATTGCAAGGAATCAGCAAGTCTTGTAATGAGAATCACGGCAGAGAAAAAAGTAGCGGGGGCGGCTGATGTATTCTGATGATGAAGATTTGAGAGCGGACAGGTGCTATTGTGGCGGAAATCCGCAGGTAGAAAGCAGGTACGGCTCTTTCTTTGTCATTTGTAAAGAGTGCGGTTGCTTGGTTCTGCATATCCAACACAACAGGCAATCCGTTCTTGGAACAAGAAAAACAGACGGATTAAGGGGGAAACTGAAAAATGAAAGTTCTTTGGTGTGACACAGAAACAACAGGATTAAAGCCGGAAAACAGCGGAGCTTTTCAAGTCGCAATGCTTTTTAAGCACGGCATGGATAAAACAAAAGTGTGGCAGCGGCTTTTCTTTCTGAATCCGCTGGACGAAGAAAAGGGCATCTTATACCACGAAGAAGCATACGAAACTCACGGCGTGAAGAAAGAAACGATTGAAGGGTATGCAAAGGCGGCGGAAGTTATGCCGAAAATCGCTTCATTCTTTCTGGAATACGGAAAAGGTTTTACCGATGAGGGGAAGTTTGAAAAGATGTACTTTGCAGGCTATAACCCGCTTTTCGATTGGGAACATCTGGACGCACTTTTCAAGCGTTACACCGAATACAAGATGTCAGACTTCTTTGAGCCGAAATTGCTTGATGTTCTGGAACAGGTAAAGCGGGCAACGGCAATGGGAAAGTTGAATACCGTAAACAAGAAACTTACAACGGTTTGCAAATCGCTTGAAATTCCGCTTGTAAACGCGCATGACGCTATGGGCGACATCGAAGCAACAAGAGAATTGGCGGTAAGACTTCAAAGAATTGGTGTACCTTTGGTTTTGTAAATTTGTGCAAATTTGCACAAATTCGTATTGACTGATACGATAAATAGATTTACAATCGTATTAGATACGAGAAAGAGTATCAAACCCAACGATATATAGACACGGAGGTATTTTTTTATGAAAACAGACGGTTCTGACGCACAGACTAAACAGGTTGCGACACAGACACAAGAAAAACAGGGAACTTTGAGGGATTGGCTTTCGATTCAGCAGAAGGCTGTTGCTCCTTCTCTCCCGGCTGGTACTGTAAGTATCGAGCGTTTTATGGAGAGCGTGAAATTCGCTATCTTAGACCCTAAAAACCCGCTTTTGCGCACTTGTGACAAGGGAAGTTTGCAGCGTTCTATTGCACAGGCGGCAAATTACGGCTTGGAAGTCGGCGGAGTTTTAGGGCAGTCTTATTTTATCCCATACAATGAATCTGTCAAGAATCCACAGACAGGTCAGTGGGAAAAGGTAATGACCTGTCATTTCCAGATTGGTTACAAAGGCTTGATTGAGCTTGCTAGACGCTCTAAGACAATCAAGACAATCGCCGCCGAGCCTGTTTACTCAAACGATGATTTTGAGTGTGAATTGGCAAGCGGAAGAAGTATTCATCATAAAATCAACATCTTCAAAGACCGAGGCGAAGTCGTAGCTTATTACTGTCTTGTTGAACTTACAAACGGCGGTGAGCAATTCGCAATCCTTACTAAATCAGACGCAGAGAAATTCCGCGACAAGTATTCAAAGTCTTATGTCATGGCAAAGAACAGCGGCAAAGGGCTTGAAGAAAATAATTGGGTGAAGAACTTTGACGCAATGGCTTTGAAAACTTGCGTTATTAAAGCTCTTAAACTCTGTCCTATCAGCATTGAAACATTGCGGGCAGTCCAGACAGAAGAAATCGGAGATTACAACGATACAGCCGTTGAAGTTACTCCCGAAGCTGAAAATGTTACCTATTCGGTAAGTGAAGAGCCTAGACAGATTGTAGCTCCTGCACAGACAGAAGAGCCTGCACCTAGCGATATGGCACAGAAAGCACTTGAAAGTGGAATGTCCGTTGAAGATGAAGCTGCAATGAACGCCGCTTTTGATTCAATGCCACCACAGGCACAAGACCCTAGCGAGATATTCTAAGGCGGTAGGGAATGAAAGTCACAGGCTATTTTCACGGCATACTTTTCAAAGATAACTCAATTATTTTAAGACCGAGTGATAGCCGTGACTTAATCCCTATTAGAAAGGTTTTCAAAAGCAAGAAAGACCGGGAAGAAAGAAGCGGGCTTGAAATCCTTCTGAGGTGTGAAATTGACGCACCTTTACAGAAACGAAGCATAAAAGAATTAAACACAGCTTGGAAGTTGATTTCAATTATTTTTGAATCAATGGAAGGTCGGCGCGGAACGGACGAAGAGCTTTACAGCTTGTATGAAGATTTGTTGACCGAATACGCCGAAAAGACACCTTGCACACTGTACCCGAACAGATTGCGCCCGGTACGGTTGAGCGAAGCAAACACGGTACAGGCTGCAACTTTCATTGACGGCTTAATTTATCATCTGTGTATGCTTTGTGACTTGAAGCAGGATTTACAGGCTGATGTACGAATGGTTATTTACGAATTCGAGGAATGGCGGGGAAAACAGAAAGAAGATTTTACCGCCACAATGACAGAATCGAAGTGGAGAGAAAGGGCGGTTTATTCCGAAGCGAGCGGAATAGGAACGGATATAGACCTTCACCACATGATGGGAAAGGGAGCGCACGAGATTTTACGGAATGACCCGGAAAATTGGATTGCGTTAAACCGTGTGGAGCATGAGGAATTCCACAACGAAGGGGAAGAAAACTTTTTGCAGAAATACCCGCACTTAAAGGGGCGTTTCGAGCATATACATAAAAAGGCGGCGAGCCTTTACGAAGATAAAAGAAATTTGGGGTGACAGGTAAAAATGACAAGAGAGATACCATTGAGCCGGATTCTTTACGGCACGAATGTCAGAAGCGAGCGTGACGAGGATATTATCGAGCTTGCAAAGAGCATTGAAGCACATGATATTTTACAGCCTTTAGTTGTAAGACCAAAGGGCAACAAGTATGAAGTTATTTGCGGACACAGACGGCTTAAAGCCTTGCAGCTTGTCGGCGGTGATATTTCTGTACCTTGCATTATCCGTGAGGATATTCCAGATTCAGAAGTTCTCAAAGTTCAGCTTGAAGAGAATATTCAGCGTAAGCAAATGAGCGCGATTGAACTTGTAGAAGCGTTTGACAAGATTAAGGCACAAAGCCGGGTAAAAGTTACGAATGAACGGCTTGCCACAATGCTGAACAAAAGCGTTAGTTGGATTTTGAATCAGTATTATGCGGTAAAGAACATTGAAAAAGTATATGGCGACAACGGCAAGGAGTATGTGAGAAACAATCACATCGCTGCTGGAAAGATTATCGGAGATTTGCAGAAAAAGAATCGAGAAGTCACAAAGGTGCAGAAAAACGGTTTTACCATTGAACATAACGGAAAGACTATCACAGTCAAATGTGAGAGCGTTGATGTGGTGAAGTATGTTGTCGCAGAACTTAAAAAAATCTAAGGGGAATTGATATGTCAGAAGAAAAGCCGATTGAGAAGCCTAGAGCCGCAAAGCTCGTTTACAATCTGAATGATGATTACAGGACACCGCGCTATCTTGTTTCGTGCCTTGATACATTCATCTTTGATTTTATGCAGCGTCACAATATCAACCGTAAATTGGTTGTGTATTGCCCTTTCGACACAGAAGAAAGCGAGTATGTACGCTACTTCAAAGAAAACGGCGCGGAAGTAATTCACGGAGATATAAAGACAGGGCAGGACTTCTTCGAGAATCCTATCCCGGAATGTGATTTAGTTATTTCAAATCCGCCTTTTTCACGAAAGCGTGAGATTTTTTCTAAGCTCTTTGCGGCTAATGTACCTTTTGCCCTGCTGATGAATCTGCAGGCAATGCAGTATCAAGAAATGGGGCAGTTGTTTTTTGAGGAACAGCAGAGAACGGAAGCGATTCAGTTTATTATCCCGGATAAGAAAGTGTCTTTTGACGGTCATACATCGGCTTTTTGCAGCGGTTATTATTGCTGGAAGTTCGTTGAGAAAACATCATTCGTACACCTTCCACATAACAATAGCGGAAAGTTTTATGTTCCGGCTTATTCACTTACAAAACAGGGAGATGTGCAATAATGAAATGGTTTAAGCATGATTCAGACGCAATGACAGACAGCAAAATCAGAAAGTTAATCTTGAAGCATGGGGCGGTAGGTTACGCCGTTTATTTTCACTGTTTGGAGCTGATAGCAAGTAGCGTAAGCGAAACAAACATCAATTTTGAATTGGAGCATGACGCGGAAATCATAGCCGATGATTTGAAAATCAACGGAAGCGGAACGGAAAGCGGAGCGCAGATTGTTGAGAACATCATGCGCACGATTATTGACCTTAAACTTTTTGAGGAATCAGACGGTCACATTTTTTGCTTGAAGCTCTTGAAAAGGCTTGATACTTCCATGACTTCAAACAAGTATTTCCGTACTTTGATTGCGGAAGCAAAAAGCGCAAGGACATCACAGGCACAAATTCCGGCTCTTGAAGCAACACAGACAGAAGAGCCGCAGCAGGAAGAAATACCTTACGAAGTCCAGACACCGGGCGAAGAACAGTTTTCTTATGCGCAGAAAGAATACGCAAAGAAAATCTTTGACTTATGGAACGGCGCAGGGCTTCCTTGTCCTAAATCTGGCTACATTACATTTATGCTCTCTGATTTCAGAATGGCAGTCGGAGAGTTGCAGAAAGAAAAGCTGCATAGCAGTTCAGTTATTGCAGCCGTTGAAAATTACATCAAGGTTATGGAGCTGAAAAAAGCAAATAAAACTTGGTGGAATGTAAAATACAGCTTTGACAACTTTGCAAAGTTCAAGAACATAAAAAGATTCTTGCCGGACTATTTCGACATAACAGAATATCAAGACATGAAGAAAAAGAACGGTTCAGCGGTCGCACAATCGGGAGCAGATTCTAGCGGCGAGGGGGTAGATTTCTAATGAGCGAAGAAAAAAAGATAAACAAAGACCCTATAAAAACCGTGCCGGAAGTTATGAAGAATGTTTTTGCGGGTATTACCGTTGCTTCTGATGAAGATATTGCGAAGCGTGAAGAAGAAATTCGCAAGTATGAAGAAGAGCAGAGAAAAGCAAACCGGGAGCGCAATTTCTTGAACAGCGGAATAGCAGAGAAATTCGAGAATGTAGAACTTTCTGACATTCTGGATGCAGGAATTGCGGAAATGAAAGACAAAGACGGAAACATCATCACAGATATAAATGTCTTTGAGAAGTTCATTTCTGACATTGCGGAAGGAAAGCCTAGAGGCTTGTGGCTTTGCGGAAAATACGGAACAGGAAAAAGCGTTTTTGCAATCGCTCTTATGCACGAGCTTTGCCGCCGTGGTGTTTCCTGTTCATACTTCAAAACACATGAAGTCATGCAGCGGCTTGATGATGTGAAATGGCATTTAAGCCATGAAACAAGAGCGGGAATTGTGAAAGAGCTTTGCAGCTCTGATTTCCGTATCTTTGACGAAATCGGGCGTTATCCAGATTCAAAGTGGGAGCAGTTTATATTGTTTGATGTAACGAATAAATGTTACGAAAGCTATAAATCAATGCTCTTTATCTCAAATCTGACAAGAAACGAATTAGGCGAGTTTTTGGGCGGGGCTGCTACTGACAGATTCAAGGGTTTAGGAATGACTATTGAATTCAGCGGCAAATCGTTCAGAGGTTCGGAAAAAGAATTGTATACAAAGTAGGAGAATGAATATATGACAGACTTAAATCATGTTGTTTTGATTGGACGGCTTACCCAAGATTTGGGAAACGATGAAAGAAGTTTCGGATATTTGCCTAACGGACAGGCAAGGGCAAATGTAAGTATTGCTGTAAATCGAGGCAAGAAACAGGGTGACGAATGGATTAACGAAGTTTTTTATTTTGAAGTTGCAATTTTCGGAAAGACCGCCGAAAACTTGAAGCCGTATCTTTTGAAGGGTAAACAAATCTGTGTAGACGGACACCTTAAACAAGACCGCTGGAAAGACCAGCAGGGCAACAACAGAAGCAAAATCAGCATTGTTGCGGAAAATGTTCAGCTTTTGGGCGGCAAGAGTGAAGATTCAACACAGAACGCGGGCGGAAACTATCAGCAGCAGTCTTTCACGCCGAAAGCAAATACACAGTATCAGACACCGCCTGCAGCACCAAGCGATGAAGAATTCCCGGAAGATATTCCCTTCTGATGTGAGGTTTTTGCATGAAACTTGTTGAGCTTACAGGAAGATTACAAGCACTTTGTCATAACGGTTATTCACTTTCAGAAGTGAAGTTCAAAATCAACGGTGCGGAATATACGCCGGAAGATGTGAAGTTGGTTTTTCCTTCCGAAGTCGTAAAGGGCGGAGAAATTACCGTAAAAATTGAGGGCTGAAATTATGGAGATTCAGACAGACAGAAAAACATACAAGACTTTCAAGACGCTTCCATGCTGCTATAACTGTAAACACTCTTATTTCAGAATGGGTATTGCGCTTTATTGCAATAACCGCTCGGAGTGGATTAAAGAAGCGAGCGTAGAGCCGATAGGAACTTGTGACAGTTTCGAGGAAAAGAATGTTTGACAAGAAAATTAAAGAGCATTGCGGAAACTGTGTTTCTTTTCTGACTGATGAAGATGATAAAGGCAATGTCACGGAATTTCACCATGACAGGAATAAAGATTGCGGATTTTGTGCCATGCGGGATTTGTTCTACACGGTGCAAAATGATTCAAAACCTTGCGATAGCTGGGTGCATGACGGAGAAAAAGAGGAATGAACAAAAACGAATTCGTAAAAGAGATAAAGAAACTTGATAAATCATGCTTTTATCTTGTATCTGTAGACGATAACACTGATTTTGAAACAATGGCAAATATCGCAGATATACTTGATAAACAGGGTATAAAATCTGTTGTCATGCCTAAAAACATCAACTTCAAAGAATTGCCTGCAGAAAGCAAAGATGAACTTCTTGAATACATTAAGCGTGAAATCGGAATCAAAGAAGGAGCGGTTCAGCATGAATAGCGGATTTGGAAGAAGTTATTTCGCACTCCCTAAGAAAAATAAATACGGTAACAGAAAAACAACGGTTGAAGGAATTACCTTCGATTCTGCAAAAGAAGCGAATCGTTACCGCGAGCTTAAAATGCTTGAAATTTCGGGGCTGATTTCTGACTTGAAGATTCAGCAGCGTTTTGAGATTGTACCGAAAGCGGGCGGAAATAAAAGAGCAAGGTTTTATGTCGCTGATTTCACATATCTGGAAGGTGGAAAGAAAATCATTGAAGATGTAAAAAGCCCTATTACCCGCAGTAATGCAGTTTATACGCTTAAAAAAGCATTGGTGCTTTGGCAATATCCAGATTGGATTTTCCGGGAATCGTGATATGTGCAGGAGTTGTATTGATTGCAAAAGGCTTTATGTCTGCAAACCGTTTTATTCAAAAAGGCTTAAAAAAGAAGTTCAAAACTATGTTTGCAAGACAAAAAGAAGAATGATAAGCAAAAAGTTTTTTGAAATGTTTCCGTTGCGATACGGTTGTTTCGAGAAAAAATAGTCATATTTTAGGTGGGAAGTATGAAAAATTTGCAAACTTTAACATAATAGGTTATAAAATAAAAAAAAGAAAAACCCAACGAAGAAAACATAACGGCGATTCTGACCTAGCCGTATGGGGTGGATTATGTCATATTCGTTGGATAAACTTGTAAAATCTCTTGAAAACCGCATACAGAAAATTGACAGCGGTTATATAAAACTCGGATTTGAGAGCGGAAAACTTGTAGCCGCTGCACAATATAACAATCCCACAGAAGAAGAAAGAAAATACCCTGTTGTCAAAGAGGGCTTTTCACTTGCGGAAGAACTGAAAGAAGCAAGTATAAGCACTTTTTACGGCACTTTGGGCTTTGTCTTTTCTGGAAAGAAAATCACAAATTGCTATAAATCTCAATCATGGAAAGGCTCAACTTTGGAGCTTTTTATCGGGGGCTGATTATGCAGTTATGCCCGAAATGCAGAAAAGAAATCCGTTATATTCCTGTCAAATACGATGAAGTTATCGTGTGTGATGATGAATTAACAACAGTCTACACAGAGCGTGGGCGGCGTGTGGAAGGGTATCAACCGCATAAATGCAAGGAGCTGAACAATGCCAAGAGTGAAGAAAACAACAACGGCTGAAAAAGAACAGAAAGAAAAGAAGCCTCGCAAACCGACAAAGAAAACAATTCCGGCAGAAGGTGAGCCGACAAACTTAGACATTGATTTGAACTCTTTTGATTGGGGTGAAGATTGCAAGCTGAACGACAGACAGAAATATTTTGTTATCTGGTTTACATATCCGGGAAGGACATATCACAACGCTATGCAATCTGCAATAAAAGCAGGATATACCAAAAAGACGGCTAATGTTTTGTCGCCCGCAATACGAAGAAACCCGGAAATTTCCGCGCTCATTAAAAAGTTTGATGATATGTATGTCAGAGAATCGCTTGATGATTTTTACCACCGGGCAATAACTGACAAGATTGCAAGAGCGACTTTTGATGTAAACGATTTTCACGAAGTCAAGAAATACACGGACAAGGACGGCAACGAAAGGGAGTATTTAAGCATTAAAGACCCTTCGACACTTACGCCGGAGCAGAGAAAGTGTATTGACGGTGTAAAGTTCAACAATAACGGAACACCAAGCTATGAATTCGCAAACAGAACGCACGAAATGGAAGTTTTGATGAAGCTGCACGAAATGGCAAGCGGCGAGAAGAAAAACACAGAGAGCGAAATGGAATTGACCATTGAGCAGATAAAAGACAAAGTGACCGCAAAGCTGAAAGTCATTCAGAAAAAGGACGAAGAAGAAGAGCTTGCGGGTAAATACATTGACGAGCCGGACAATTTGCTAGAGGAAGCGTAAATGTTTACACCCGATGAAAGATTGCGGTTTTGTTACACCTTTATGAAGTTCAATGAGCGTGATATTGATTTGGACTTCTGGCAAAACCGCTATATCCGCAGTATGTCAAGATTCTCTATTCTGGTAAAATCACGCCGTACAGGTTTTTCTTTTGTGACTTCCATGAAGGGAGTTGTCAAAGCGATAGACCCGGACAGAGTAGCATATACAAAGCAGTTTGTTTCTTACAACGAATCGGACGCGGTAGAAAAAATAAACTATGCCGCGCAATTCTATGAATCTCTTCCGGGAAATGTACGGAAAGTATGCAAGACAAACAACAAGACAGAACTTGATTTTCTTGACAAAAACGAAAAAACAATAAGCCGTCTTATCTCTATTCCTTGTCGCCCTCCTCGCGGAAAGGGAGGCGATATTGCCCTTGATGAATATGCGATTTATTTACCGAAAATGTCAGACGCAGTTTATACGGCTGCATTACCTGTAATTTCTCGTGGTGGTTGTATCGAAATGGGAAGCTCACCACTCGGAAAAATCGGCAAGTTTTATGAAATCTATTCTGACAAAGAAACATATAAGAGTTACGAACGCTATAACATTCCGTGGTGGTTCTCTTCCGGCTTGTGTGTTGATGTTCCAATGGCGGTAAAGATTGCGCCGGAAATGACAACAGAAGAGCGTGTTTTCACTTTTGGTACAGACATCATCAAAGAGATTTACAACTCTATGGAGCTGGAAAAGTTTCAGCAGGAATATGAATGTCGGTTCATTGATGAAGCTGCAAGCTATATCCCGCTTGAATTGATTTATGAAAACACTCCCGGACGCGATAACGAAGAAAAACTTATCGAAATGAGTAAAGATGAATCAATCACCGATGAAGAGTATTGGGAATACAACAGGGGCGTTGATTTTCAAGCGTACACTTCGGAAGATGAAGCGATTCTGCAATACAACAAAGAAATGCACGGTTCACCTTTATTTCTGGGCTTCGATGTTGCAAAACATCGGGATGCTATGTCTATTTATTTAATCGGTATGAAGGGCGACAAAAAAAGAAGTTTTGCCCGGATTGAAAGAAAAGGCATGAGCTATGAGCAGCAGGGAGATATTGCCGAAAAGCTCTTTAGAGAATTGCCGATTTACCGTGGCGCAATCGACCGAACAGGTAGCGGCGATGGCGTTTATGAGCGGCTCTACAAGAAATTCGGGGATAAAATAGACGGTGTATATTTCACTCCACAAATGAAAGAACAGCTTGCAATCGAAGCAAAAAGGGGATTGGAACAACACGAATTCGCACTTGAAAACAACAAAGATTTTCACTCACAGATTCACAGTATTAAGCGCATGGACGCTGTAGGAAAGTATTTCAGATATGACGCAGAGCGAAACGAGAAAGGTCATGCAGATAGTTTCTGGGCATGGGCTTTAGCGAACTTTGCGAGCATGGACGCTAAAAAAATATCGTTCTACAAACAATATGCTAGTCAAAAAAACAATACTGTGGTACAATCGGTAGTAGATTCTACGATAAATCGCACAGAAAACGAAGTAAAACCCATCGAAAAACGCGCCGAAACTCTGACCCAAAGGCGCGGAAAATCGCTTGATAGCGTTATGCGGGGTTTTACAAATGCTTGGAATAAATAAACCTACTCCCATAAACATTAAGAAAGAAATCGCAAGGCGAGCCGAATTTGACAAAATGGGGCTTGGGCAGGGCGAAGGTTCTTTCTTCAATGACAACGGCAGACTACACGGCGCAAGTTCTTCATTCTTTGACCCATTCACAGTATCAGACACTTCAATCGCAGGTTTACGATGTGTAAGCCGTGCAATGAACGGCTCTGTAAGTGCAAGCGTTTTACGCAGAATTGCAGATAAAGCATGGGTTATAAACATCTGTATCAACAACATTCAGAAAAAAGTTAAACCGTTTTTGAAACCTTCTACAGACCGCAATATTCGCGGTTTCGTTATCCTCAAAAAAGGTGAGGAACTAGGAAAAGCCGCCGGGCAGAAAAGCGCAAAGCGAAAAGAAATTGAAGATTTCATAGTTCATACAGGAAACTACAAAGATACCGACCGTGACACTCTTACGGTGTTTTCAGAAAAGATTATCCGCGATTGGCTGACGATTGCACAGGCAAGTACAGAAATGCAGTACAATGTGGCAGGAAAGCCGATAGCATTTTTTGCCGTGGATTCCGGCACAATCGAGCGTGTTTTGCCGAATTCGGAACACCCGGAATTCAAATATGCGCAGGTAATACACGGTATGGCGCGGGTAGCATACACTGACAAGGAAATGATTGTCCAGATTGCAAATCCGCAGACTGATATTTACCGCTCATTCTATGGACACTCACCAATCGAACAGGCAATAGACCTTATTGCAAGCGAAATCAACACAATCACATATAACGCCGGAGCATTTACAGAAAACAAATTGCCGCGCGGTATGCTTCTTGTTGACGGTGATTTGGACTATGAATCAACGGAAGAAATGGTTGATTATGTTTCCGAAATTATGAACGGAAGCCCGGCTAATCAGTGGCGAGTGCCTATCATTCCTTCTGGTGGCGGAAAAGAGGGCGGAAACAATTCTATCAAGTGGGTACAGCTTGGCGGAAATAACCGCGATATGGAATTCTCAAATTGGCTTGACTTCCTTGTTTCAAATGTCGTAGCCCTTTTTGGTTGCAGCATGGAAGAATTGGGGCTTCATTCGCAGAAGTCACAGGCAATGTTTGAGCGTGAAGGAAAGACACGAATTGAGCAGGCAAAATCTACAATTCTTGGCGATACTCTTTCATTCTTACAGGATTACATAAACCGTATTCTTGATATTGCATACCCGGATTACGAGCTTGAATTCGTAGGTTACGAAAAAGACGACCCTAAAGCAATCGTTGACATTGATAAATCAGAAGTCGAAGCATACAAGACTTTGAACGAAAAGCGCGAAGAAAAAGGCATGAAAAAACTCGATGCCGAATGGGCTGATATTCCGCTTAATCCACAAGCCGTGCAGCTTTTCCAGAGCGCACAGGCACAACAGCAGCAGGGCGGAGATATGGGCGGCTCTGATGATGATTCATGGGGCGATTATCAAGGCGCAATTATGGGTGACGATGCCGAAGCTGGCGACTTTGGAAGTGAAGGAAATGCAGAAGAGCCTGCAGAAGAAAACGGCGGGGAAGAAATGCAGAAGTCACTTCTTGAAAGAACAAGGGAACTTGTGAGAATCCGAATATGAACAAAACCGTAGTATTGGAATTCACAAACATTACACCTCAAAATTGCCACTACAAGTTTGAAAAGGCGATTCACGCAGTTTCTAAACAACTCGGAATTCCTGTTTCTGTCGAAAAGCAGAATACAGAACATACAGGAGAGGCTTTTGCTTTTGCTTCGCAGGAGCAATTAACCTATAAGTGGTATGACTATTTCAATAACGCAATCAAAGAAGTTTATTATTTTGTCGCTGATTATTTTGATTTACCGATTCAGAATGTACTTCAAAAAGCCGGGGAACTTATTCACAGAGGGCAGATTCTTTACTCACCCGAAACAGGGAAGCCGATTAAAAAGGCTGATTGGGATAGGTTTGTAAAGGCTCTTGAAAAGATTCTTAATCAGAAATTCAACGGCAGCGGAGAAAAGATTGTACTTGAAAGCAAGGCGTTAGGAAAACTTCTTGACCGTATGCTTAAATACAATAAGTTGCCGGAAGTAAAAGACATCAGCCTTTCAGACATAAGATATTCAAACAAAACTTTTGACTACATCGCCGAAAGCACAAAGACCGCCGAAAAAGTTTTCGGGGCAATGGATAATACCCGGATAGAGCTTATTCAGCAGAGCGCGGCAGAAAGAATATCGGGAATGACTGACGAACTCAAAACCGAAGTAAAGCAGACCCTTATTGACGGCATAAAGTCACGCAAGGGAAAGCAGCAGATTTCACAAGACCTGTTTAATAGACTTTCCGGCACAAACAGAGATTTCAGAAAAATTGCCGACACAGAGATTCAGAACAACATAAACAATTCATTCATTGAAGAAGAAGTGTCTAACGCCGAGGCGGGGGAAAAAGTCTACTTTCAGCGCATAGAGATTGTAGACGGCGCAACCTGTCCTTTCTGCAAGAAGATGAACGGAGTAATTGCTGTATGGAGCGAAACACCACTTTCAAACGACAAGGTAGACGGCGACCCATACGCAACAGTAGCACTTTGGGAAGGTAAGGATTGGAACGGACAAAAGAACTATGTCGCAAACGGAGCTTTTCACCCTTATTGCTATTCTGATGATACAGAAGTAATGACAAACAATGGCTGGAAACTTTTCAAAGATGTTGTGAAAACTGACAAGATTATGTCTATCAATCCAGACACAAAAGAAATTGATTTTGTTCCGTTTGTTCAAAAGATTCAGTATGAGTATAACGGCAAGATGATTCATTTTCCGGGGCGTAATTTTGACTTACTTGTAACACCCGACCACAATATGCTTTATTTAGCAAGAAACGGACACGGAGAGCCTCGATTAAAGGGTATTAAGGCGAGTGAACTGATAAAGCGGACATCTTTCTACATTCCTCGTGGAGTAGGAATCTGGAAAGCCGAAGATTCACAGACTGTAAAATTCGGGGATTTGATTATCAGAAAATCGCAGTATTTAAGGCTTTGGGCGTGGTATCTGGCAGAAGGAAGCGGCAGACCAAAAGGCGGAAGCTATGAGGTGAAACTTGCGCAGAAAGACCCGATGAAGATTTATAACGATTTGCCGGATTTGCAGAAAGCACTTCATGTAACATCTGACGCAGTTTATTTGTATGGCGATTATGCTAGATATTTTGAATGTATGTTCGGAATATACGCAGACAAAAAATATATTCCTCACTTTATCAAGGATTCATCTGTAGAAAATATCCGCGAATTTCTTGACGCTTTTGTCATTGCTGATGGCACAAAATACACAAATCAGAAATGCAATAAAAAAGCATATTCAGAATTCAGAAATGAGCAGGTATTAAGAACTTCATCAAAACAAATGGCTGATGATTTGTGCGAAATGATTGTAAAAGCTGGGTGGATGCCTAGTGAAAGTGTCATAGAGGAAAAAGGGCATACAGTTCATTTTAGCAATGGCGATTATGAACTCAATACAGATTGCCATAATATCAGTATTTGTAAATCTAAATATCGCACTTATGCGCCGGACATGGAAGGTCATAAACCTAGACATAAGCCTGTAGAGGTTGATTATAACGGTACAGTTTATGATGTTGAACTTGAAAAATGGCACTTCTTACTTGTTCGCAGAAACGGAAAATGTGCATGGAGCGGAAATTGCCGGGGAATCTGGACTAGGTGGAATTCTCGCATTAACGCATATTCCGCAATGCTTAAAAAGCGAAGCGAGGATTACAACAAGGCAATAGACAAAGCCCGCGAAGAATGGAAAGCGAAGGGAATCGAAAACCCGAACGACAAAACACCGGGATATATCGACCGTATCAACGAATTGTACAACGGCACTATTCAGAAATCGCTCACATGGAGCGGTCACGAATTACAGGACAGATACAATTTTGCGGGGCTGAAAATCTCGGTAGAGAACAAGAAGGGAAGCACCCGAAGCGGAAAAGACAAAGACGGTCATGAGTGGCACACATTCATGCACTATGACTATGGCTATATACGAGGTACGGAAGGAACTGACGGCGACCATGTAGATTGCTATATAGGCGATAACGAGGACGCAAAGAATGTTTACATCATTCATCAGAACGACCCTGTAACAAACAAGTACGATGAAGATAAATGTATGCTCGGTTTTGATTCTCTTGAATCTGCAAAAGCTGCATACCTCAAACAGTATGACAGACCGGGATTTTTAGGAAGCATTACCACAATGAGCATTGACGAATTCAAAGATTATGTACTTGCAAAAGAAAATCACGGAGAGCGAATACAACCTTGATTTTTAGGTTGATTTAGGAAAAAACACCGAATTTGAGCAAATTTGCACAAACATTAAGGAGATATAAAATGCTGATAATCAACAAAGAAAAGTTTGCAGAGATTCTTAAATCTGCTCTTGGTTCACAGAAAGGTGACCACGATTACATCTACCGTGTACCGATTGCAGAGAAACATAGTGGAAAGTCTGTCAGAAGGTATAAATATTTATACGCTTGGGAACAGATTAAAAAGCCTTTTGAAAAGCTGGCAGAGTTTTTCGGAATCAACGAAAAGCAGGTAGATGAAATGTATGCGAAAGAAAACATACAGAAAGATTTCAATGCCGATAAAAAGACTTTTGCACAGCATCTTGTTGAATACTTCTCACATCGCAAACAGTGGGACGACCGATTTGCACCAAAAGAGAATCAGCAGAAATTCAATAAGCCTGTAAAAATGGCGACATTCAAAGAAAACGCCGATGTACTCTCAAAGGACATGGAAACACCCGCACCAGAGAATGACGAGCCGTCTTTGTTTAGCGACAAGGAACTTAAAAAACTTGGGGCAAAAGATAAAGGCGATTGGAAAGCAAACCCTTATTTAATGCGCCGTATCTGGGGAATGTACACAGGAAAGACAATTCAGCAACAGGAAAAACAGGAACAGGCAGCAGAAAAGAAAGTTGCTGACGAATCGGCAAAGAAAGAAGAGCAGAAGAAACTCATTGCGGATTTTGCCGAAAAGCATAATCTTGACCCAAAGAAAGTTGAAGCCGGAATGAAACAGGCTTTCAAAGAACTTGATAACATCGGGAAGGAAACCGAAAAGAAGCCGACAAAAGCGCAGCTTCTTAAAGATGTTATCAAGCCGCAGTTGTTTGATTTGGGAATTATCCCACATTCACAGATTGAAGCGACAAATACAGAACAGATTGACAATGTGCAGGCACTTCTTGAAACAATCGCAACAATGCCGAAGATGTACGAGGGCGACCATACGGCAAGGCTGCATTACTTTGTCGGCGGTATGGATTACTACATTACAGAGCTTGGTGACGATGGCGTAGGCTATGGTTATGTAGACAACAACGGCGACCCAATGACTAGCGAATGGGGCTATGTAGACCTTAAAGAGCTTGCTTCTGCAGGCGACATGAAGGGCTTGAATATTGACTATTTCTTCACTCCAAAACTTGTAGGCGACCTTATCAAAGAGAGCGGACACCGCGAACTTGCCGAAGAGTACGAAGATACTTACGGAGAAGAAGAAGCCGAAATGAAAGAAAAGGTAGAGGACAAAAAGCCTGCTGAACCTAAAAAAGTAGATTGGTTTCAAGCGTTTGCTGGCTCTTGGAACAGATTCTATCCTAACGGAACAGGCGGAAAACCTTATTCTAATATCTCAAAGATTGATTCAAAAGGCAGAAGAATTACAGAATCATGGAGAGCGAATTCAAAGACCGATTTGAGCGGTATTCTTGATAACGCTAATGATTTTGTTTTTGATTGTGAACACCTCGGAGAAAAATCAAGACAGAACTTTATCGAAAGACTTGCTGATTTGGGATTCCATGCACAGAAAGAATACACGGACGAAAAAGGCGAAACAAAGTATATGCTGATGATTCGTGACGGCTCAAAAGCCGGGCTTGTTGAAATGATTCCGAATTCTGATTACAAGAAAAAAGAATACACCGTTATTACTCACGATGAAGCCGGAAACGAAACCGACAAGCAGGTATTCAGCGACATTGACAGCGCACAGGCTTTCATGGATAAGCAGAGAAAAGCACTTGAAGCCGGGGAAAGCGAAGCGGAGAAACACGAAAACCGCAGTAATGCAATGCTCGGAAATCAGAACGCAAAGAAATTCGGTATGCCGGAAGATGTTTACGAAATCATGCGAAACATGGTGAGTGAACAGGTAAACGGACAGGGAATAAAAAATCGTCAAATACTGTTTGAAAAACTGTATAAAAAAGACGATTATTTTAGAAAGAAACTTGATATGTACGGTGGTACAAGCAATGAAGAAATCACAGGCTATAAACGGTCTGATATTTTCAATGCTCTGTATGATGATGTAACAGGAGGCGAACATGGAGAAGATAACTCTGGAATTGGACGAAATGGACTTTCCGCAGGTACTAGCGACTTACGGAGCGGAACAGGCGAAGGAAATGGCAATAGCGATGTGTCTGAAACAGAATCAGCCATTGACGGAAACGAATTTGTACAGCAACCTCGCGAATCTGGAATCGGACTTGGAGAGCGAAGCTCTGACAATGGACGAAACGGAGCAGGAAGCGGACGAGTAACAAAAGCGACCGCAAAACAAATCCGCGCAAAATGTCTTGAACTTCTCGCAACAAAGAAAGACTCTGAAATGACCGCAGAAGATAAAGCACTTCTTTCACAGTATGAAGGTGGCGGCGGATTGAATGAGGGCGGACAGTCTACAAAAGCCGTACTCACCGAATTCTACACTCCTAGAGATGTAATCTCTAAGGTATGGGAGCTTGTAGACAAATACAATCCGAATCAGAAGAAAAAAGTCTTAGAGCCGTCTAGCGGTATTGGACGCTTTGCAGAAGGAAGAAACGAAGATTTCACGCTTTGCGAACTTGACGAAACAAGCGCACGAATTGCCGGAATTCTTCACCCGGATTCAGAAGTAAAACAGGGAGCATTTCAAAAGCTCTTCATGCAGAATAACGCCGTAACAGGCTACAAAGGCGAACTGTACGATGTCGCAATCGGAAACCCGCCGTATGGAGCTTATAACGACCTTTACAAAGGCATGGGAGAAGGAAAACACCACACACGCTATGAAGAATACTTTATTGACCGCTCTCTTGATACTCTCAAAGACGGTGGTATTCTTGCTTTTGTCGTTCCTTCTTCATTTTTGCGGGGCAAAAACGGCAAGGGAAAAGAAGCGATTGCAAAGAAAGGAAAGCTGCTTGAAGCGTGGCGACTTCCAAAAGGCACATTCAGCAGTACAGATGTCGGAACAGATATTATTGTCATTCAGAAGGGCAAGGGCGATATTGCCGACTATTGCGACAATAAATATTTTGCCGACAATGAATCTCATGTAATCGGACACGAAACCGAAGGTAAAGACCGTTTCGGGAAGCCGACAAAGATTGTAAATCTTCCAGAAGGAAAGACAGTTGCAGAAGCAATTTCCATGATTGATACAAAAGCCGTTGAAGTCAAAGAGATTGCAAAGAATGTCGAAGTAAAGACCGTACAGGCTGATTTGTCAAAACGATTTACAGTTATTGGCAAGTTGCAGGTAGGCGCGGAACTTACACGCCCGGACGGAGCAAAAGGAAAAATCACATACATTACTGACGGCGGAATGATTGGTTACGAATTCGACAGTAAGACCAATCCGGGCGGAAGAACAAGCCTTGAAGATTTTGCCGTATTGGACGACAAGGAAACCGCCGAAGAAATCAGCCGCAAGCGTAGCGAAGCCATGAAGGGCAACGACAACGCAAAAAAGGCTTTCCACAAGCAGATTGTAAAGAAAGCTACAAAAGGCGATGTATTCACACCTTCTATCGGTAAGAATATGACAGCGCAGGAATTCAACGCTAAATACTCAAAAGATATTCCAGAAGCCGACATGAAATTCTGGAAAGTAACCGATTGGGAAGGTAAGGTTGATGTAACAAAACTTACTGATGAAGAGCGTGAGGAACTTAGCAAAAACAAGAACTTTGTGACCGATGAAAACGGAAACTTTGTAAATGTCGCAAACTATGCAAGCGGAAACATCGTTGAAAAACTCGCAAAACTTGAAGCTGAAAAAGACCGTATAAGCAAAGAATCTTACGAAGAAAAGAAAGCTATTCTTGAAGCCGTATTGCCTGCAAGAAAAAACATCATGCAGTTTACAATCTCGCCAAAAGAAAACTTTGCTTTGCAGTTCAAAGACGAGGACGGTATTTCTCTTAAAGACAAATTCCTTGCATATTGCGGATTTAATGAAAACGGAAGAATCGGCTGGAATTCTCATTGTCCTATTCCAAAGTCAGAGCTTGCGGACGGAATGACAATGCAGGATATTTGGGATTATGTAAATCAGATTCCTGTAAGAACTGAAAGAACAAGAAACCCAGAGGACGCAGAAACCGCCAAAATGTTTGCGGAGCAGAAAAAGAACGCAAGACGCGAAACAACAGAAAGACTTTTCAACAAGTGGTTGCGCGAACTCCCGGAAAGACAGCAGAAAGCCATTGAAGATGAATGGAACGCAAGATTTAACTCACGCGTAAACCCAGACTATAAAAAGATTCCGCTTTTCGTTGACGGCATGAACACCCACAAGGGGAAGAAGAAATTCGACATGACCGAACAGCAGATTAAAGGCGTTTCTATGCTCTGCAATAAGGGTAATGGTATTCTTGCTTATGATGTCGGTGTAGGAAAGACCGTAACAGGTATTGTAGCGACTGTAAATCAGATTCAGACAGGAAAAGCAAAACGCCCGATTATCTGTGTACCAAAATCTGTTTACAAGAAATGGATTAAGGAAATTAAGCAGCATTTCCCAAATCAGACAATAAACGAACTCGGAAATTTCAGCGAAAAGGACTTAGGCAGATTCAAAGATTCTGACGGTAAAGTAAACTTGCCGGAAGGTGCATTGAATGTCTGTACTTACGAAGCATTGCAGAAAGTCACTTTCAAAGAGGAAACTCTTAACGGTGATTTGCGTGATGATATGCTTGATTCACAGTCGGTATATGATTATGACGAATACGGAAATCTTGTAGAAGATACCCGAAGTGAGCGCGAAAAGGCACAGGCAGAAGAAAAGTTAATGAAAATGCTCGGTATTGCAGCAGAAGCAAAGCCGGGGGCTGTTTATTGGGAAGATTTGGGAATTGACCATATCACAGTAGACGAGCTGCATAACTTCAAAAATGTTTTCTCAATCCCTCGTACTTTCGGTAAATCTGTACGAAGCACAAACGAAAAGAAAACCGATTATTGGGGAAGAAAGATTAAGGCAGACGACGACCCCGGACAGCTCTCAAACGAATACAGCGGTATGCAGGGCGCAACATCTGGACGCGCTATGAAACTCTTTGCAATTTCACAGTTGATTCAGAGAGAAACAAACGGAAGGGGATTCTTTGGACTTTCAGCAACGCCTTTCAATAACTCGCCTGTAGAGATTTACAACATTCTTTCTATGGTGGCAAGAAACCGCCTTAAAGATTTGGAAATCTACAACTTGCAGGACTTTATGAAGCAGTTTGCAGAAATGAAGCCGGATTGGAAGGTACAGGCAAACGGTGATGTAGTATCTGCACAGGTTATGAAGAACTTCAAAAACCTTAACGCATTGCAGAATCTTATTACTGAATTCATCGACAAGGTAGACGGTGAAGAAGCCGGAGTAGTAAGACCTTACAAGAGAGTACACAAGCCGGAGCTTGATTTGACACCATTGCAGAAAGCAATCATTAAGGCTGAAACTGACCGCATGGACGGCAAATTCTCAAAGCCGGGTGATGATAATAAAAACTCTGCTGACGCTCTTATCGCAATGAACAATATGCGAATGGCTACACTCTCACCAGCATTGATTGACCCGAAATTCTGGGCTGATTATGAGGATTACGAGGGCTGGCACAAACCGCAGATGAAGGACATTGTAAAGGAATCTCCAAAATTGCAGTTTGTTTGTGATACGGCAAGCACACAGTACAAGGAAAGACCGACAGAAGGACAGGTAATCTATATGCCGCGTGGCGTGGAGCAGTATCAGTATGTAAAAGACTATCTTGTTTCTAAAGGTGTTCCGGCTGACGCTATCGCCTTTATGGATTCAAGCACAAGCCTTGCAGACAAAGAGCGCATTAAGGACGACTTCAACGATGTGGACGGCAAGATTAAAATTATTATCGGTTCGGAAACAATCAAGGAAGGTGTTTCACTCAATGGAAACTCTACAACGCTTTATAACACAATGCTTGGCTGGAATCCTACCGAAACAATACAGGTAGAAGGTCGTATCTGGCGACAGAATAACAAACAGGGAATTACTCATATCGTTTATCCGCTTATGAATGATTCCATTGACGCTATGATGTACCAGAAGTATGACGAAAAATCTAGCCGCCTTAACGCATTGTGGAGCTATAAGGGCGATTCTCTCAATGTTGAGGACATCAACCCAGAAGAGCTGAAATTTGAGCTTATCAAAGACCCGAAAAAGCGTGCAAGTATGAAAATCTTGCAGGAGCAGGCAGACTTGAAGAAGCAGCAGAAAATGACGGATGCGCTTTATGATACCATTGCCGAACAAATGAGCCAAAGAAAGAATCTGATAGGCAATACAGAGTATCAGACAAAGCAGATTCCAGAGTATGAAAAATCTGTTGCGAATTACACTAACCTTGTGGAAGAAACAGAAAAGAAACTGAAAGCCGCAAAGAAAGCGAAAGAAGATACTTGGAGAATCGAGCGGGATTTGGAGAACTACAAATATTCCGTAAACTCTTACAAGTCGCAGCTTCGCTTGGCAAACAAAGCCATTAAAGAAAACGGTGAATTGATTGCAGCCATTGAAAACTCTTGGAGAAAACAGGGAGTAGATAACCCGGAAAACATCGAGGAAAAACTTTCTGAAATCTCTGCAAGACGACACGAAATTTCAAACAAGCTGGGAGAAATCGAAGGTAAGTTTGATTTCTATGTGGCAGAAGCAAAGAAGCAGATTGAGGACGCACAGAGAAAACAGAAGCATTATTCTGTAGCTGACCGCGTAGATTATTATGCAAAGGAAATCGGAAACGACTTGAAGCCTTTTGAGGAAATCAAAGACCAGATTAAGGCAGACATGGAAAAGAAGCGTAACGGTGGAATTGCAAAAGCGATTATCTATAACGGTCGCCTGCTGATTCAAAGAGCATAATTGCAAAAACGGCTGTTATGCCTTATAATGCAATTAAAATATTTATTCTTGGTAGTTATGCAGAAGCAAACGCCGATTATTCCTTGATTCAATTCTTGGGATAGTCGGCGTTTTTTTTGTTCCGGGGGATTATATGACAAAACTTGTTTTTAATGCTGAAACACTTGCAAAGTCAATTAACAGTGAGAACGGAAACGAGATTGTTTTCGAGGAATACTTTGACATTCAGAAATCAGAAGGGGAGAATCCGAAAGACCCGAAATTCGAGTATTTCAAGAAAAAGATTCTTGACCATTTGGCAGAATTGGAGAAGAAAGAAAATCACTCCATTGCAAAAGCAATCGACATTGACGAGTGGATTCAGAAAGCAAATTTCCCGGTCGGAACTGTAAGAACTTGGAACGGTCAGAAGTTCAAGAAAATCACGCCTAAAAAGTGGGCGCGAGTTTATGAAACTGAAAGCAGGGGCGCAAAACTTGCCGTTGCTGCATTAAGAAGAAAAGCCGCCGCCTGCAGAAACTCGGAAGAACTTTTACAGCTCTGTTTGGAGAACAAAGAAAGGTTTGTGGACGCGAACGGAAAGCCGCTTGGATTCATGCAGGAGTTCAGCGAGTATGTTTCCGGGCTTAACGACAAGCACGAAAAATCAGCCGAATCTTCCAGAGCGGAATCCATAAAAAAACTCGTTTCGGACAAACTTGATGTTAACAAAGACGGCTTAAAACTTCATTTTGAAGGTAGCAATAAAGATGAAGAATTAAAAGAACTTAAAAAGATTGCTGAAAAGGCTGGGCTTAGTGTTGTACAAGATTCTAATGGGCGTACACAGGTAACAAACAAAAAGGGTGACGGCGTTACAATCTTAAAGGGTGATACTGTAAGAGTTGAAAATGGTGATTTTATTGTCGAAAAACCTTATGGCGGTACTGTAAACATTTCAAAACAGTTCAACGGCAAAACAGAAGAGCCAAAAAAGACAGAGCCTAAGCAGGATAACGAGCCGCCGAAAACTGACAATGAGCCGAAGAAAAAAGGCATTGAATCTATCCGGGAGAAATATCAATCTTCTTTATCCGTTGAAGGTGACGAAGATGAAATCTATGTCGGTAAGGAAGCAATACAAGGAAAGTGGAAACTCGTAGAAGCTGACGCACCTAGCGCAAGCCATGATGAAATCACTTTCCACAAAACAGAAGGATTCCCGACCGCAAAAGACGGTAGTACGGTAAATGATAGAGATTATGAGCATGACACGGCGGCACAGGAAACCGTAATTGACATTGCTTCTGATTTTGACGGCAGGGCTTTAGGATTTGATTCTCCAATCGTTGTGACACAGGACGGCGTTGTTACATCTGGAAATAACCGCACAATGTCTAGCAAGATTGCCGCAAGAAAAGGAACTGATACAAAGTACATCGAAGCATTGAAGAAACGCGCTAAAAAGTTCGGCTTCTCTGCTGATGATGTGGCAAAGTTCAAGCACCCTCGTGTAGTTTTTGAAACAGAGCATACAGGCGACTACACAACAAGCGAATTCGCAAAATACAATGAATCGGGCAAAAAGGCTATGAATCCTGTTGAAAAAGCCGTAAAAGTTTCAAAGATGATTCAGCCGCAGACCATTGAAGATGTCGCAAGTATTATCGGCGAATTTGACACTATGGGCGATTTGTACGCTGATAAAAAAGCAAGTCAGAGTATTTTTAATACGCTCATTCAGTCAAACATCATTCAGAAAACAGACCTTCCGCAGTATTACAGTGACAACACGGTAACAGCATCCGGCAAGGAGTTTTTGGAAACCGTATTGATTGGTAGTGTTATCAACGAAACAAATATCAGAAACTTAAACACAGAGGGCGGACGCTCAATCAGACAAAAACTTGTAAGAGCAATTACTCCATTGATTGAAAACAAGGGAATGAAAGGTTATTCAATCAACAAGGAACTGAACGAAGCTGTAGGTATTGCCGTTGAGGTGGCACACCATAAAGACCAATTCCCGAATGTGGAAGCATTTTCTAAGCAGCAGGATATGTTTAGAAAACTTGACCCTGTTTCAATCGAGCTTGCAAAAAAACTTGAAGGAACACAGAAAGGCTTTGCGGAATTCATGCTTGATATGAACGGCGGATTAAGACCAGCCGCAAACGGTGAGGTTGATATTTTCTTGGGCGAATGTGAGAGCAAAGAAGATATTGTAAACCGTGTATTGAACATCAAAAAGACTGTAGAAAAGGCATTAAACCGATTCTTTAGGATTTTTGGAGCAACAATGTAATTAAGGTAAGGAAGGAGATATAGCAATATGAATCTTGTTGTAAATATGGCGAAATTGAAACAGGCGGGATTTGGTGACATTATTGAAAAAAGTATCGGTCATAGAGATTTGTCAAGGTTGACAAAGAAGCAGATTACCGACAAAAACGGACACAAAAGAAATGTGTATGTACGAAATGGCGAGGAAATAAATAATAATCATGGTGGCACTACCGAAGAGAACAGTACTTCAAAAGACGGACATTTTACAGTCGGTGATATTGTTTCTTTTATGTCACATGGGGAAGAAAGGCAGGGGAAATGTGTAGCCGGAAAAGGCGACAATATCATAATTGACGGAATCGGAGATAGTAGCGGAATACGCTATACTGTCAAGGTTTCAGATGTGAAAGAGAAAAAACAGAACGCAGACGGAACAATCCCGGCAAGCTCATTTAATGCAAGCGATTATAAAAATCGTTTTGCTGACCCAAAAATGACAAACAACGCAGAAGGTGTACAACACTTGTATTCTCTTCTTGATAATGTAAAAGACAGGGATGGAAAAATGCTGAATGGTCGAGAAATACAGGCAATGGTTGAGAAGAAGCTCAACGAACAAACACACATAATGAAATACGGCGATACAAGAATCAGAAATATGCACGATATTAAGTATGACGAAAATGGCAAATTTAAATCGGGTATTTATAATGATGATAGGGTTGCTATGCACGATGAAGTAATATCAAAAATCTTTACACCCGAAGTCATTGCCGCCTGCAAACCGAAGAATGGCGAAAAACCCAAATTTGTTATGTTTGGTGGGCGCGGAGGAAGTGGCAAGTCTTGGTTTACAGACAAGGAACGCGCAAAAGCAGAGGGAAGAGAAGTAATGTTTAATGGCATCAAGGCAGCGGGTAAACGAGATAAACAGACAGGAGAGTTTATCTTTGAAAAACAGGACTTTGATAAAAATGCAAGTAACTTCTTGATACTTGACGCTGATGAAATAAAGAACGCAATACCAGAATTCCAGATGTGGAACGCCGGGGAAGTTCACGAAGAATCATCTGACCTTATGAAAAGAATAAAAACTATAGCTATGGCTATGGGGCTTAATGTCATTGTTGACGGTACAATGGCATATAATTCTAAAAAGCCCGACAAGGTTAAGAATGAAATGCTTGCAGCTAAAGATATGGGTTACTCTACCGAAGCTCATTATATGTTTTCACCAATTCAAAAAAGTTGTATAAATGCAATGACAAGATTCAGAACAAAGAACGGTGATTATTCTGGGCGGCTTGTTCCTACAGACATTCTTCTTGCTATGCAGGATAATGAGAAATCTTTTGATTCTGTAAAGGATATTGTAGATGATTGGAGTTTCAGAGATAATCAAAACTTTGAAGCTAAACTCATTTCTAAAAAAGGAATGTAGGAATACGAATTCTAGTAAATTTGTACAAATTTGCTAGACAGGATATATAAATCATGGTATTATAATTATGGAGGTGGTATCATGGACGAGAAAAAAATTAAAGAAATCATGAAAGACCCCAACACTTGGGAATGGGATGGATGCACTTTACCAGAGGACGCTGAGAGCCACTACCCAAAAGAATTCAACGACAAATGGGCAAAATTTGTTGAGCAGCACAAAAGTGCATAAATAAGTACATCGCCGTTCTTTCTTGAACGGATATAGCCCTAGCCTGTCTAGGGCTTCTTTATTCAAGGGATAATCTATGAAGATTCATAACGCTATTATCTTTGCTTCAATCAAACATCAGAATCAGAAACGCAAGGGAACGAATCTACCGTACATTGTTCACCCTATGGAAGTTATGCAGATTCTCACGGAAAACGGCTGTAGTGAAAATGTAATTGTTGCCGGAATTCTGCATGATACGCTTGAAGATACTGACACCACACCACAGGAAATTGAAAAGGAATTCGGAAAAGATATTCTTGCGATAGTCCAGACTGAAAGCGAGGATAAATCAAAGACTTGGAAGGAACGAAAACAGCATACTATTGATTGTCTTAAAACAGATTCACTTGAAACAAAACTTGTTTGTTGTGCTGACAAACTCTCAAATATCCGCAGTATGTATGTTGACTTTCAGAATTGCGGGGCTGAACTCTGGAAGCGTTTTAATGCAAGTAAAGAAGAAATAGGGTGGTATTATCATTCCATTGCAGACAGTCTTTCGGGGCTTGAAGGTTATAAAATGTATGATGAATTGCAAAAATATGTAGCTATACTGTTTTAATACTATAAAAAGTATTCAATTCTTGACAGCGTATTATTTTGCTGATAAAATAAACATAATTCTTGAAGGGTGAAATCGGGCTTCATGCCCGGCGTAACGAAAGTTACCTAGCCTTTCAAAGAGTTATTAAAATTACAATATTGTGTCGCCTGTAGTGGGCGTGAATAAAAACGATATTCCTTAGAAAAGGCAGTCGGAACACTAAAAAGGTATTAGTGTTTTTGGCTGCTTTTTTTATTGCCTTGCGGTCAGAAGCACTAGGAGCAGGGCAAAAGTGGACTTTTACACTGAAAACGACATTGAAAAATCTCTCTCCAATGTTTATGTTCCCATTATCATTAAGTCTTTCGGTGAAGAGGACGAGGACGGAAACTATATCTTTGAAACCGAAGCCTCTAATGAAAATCTTGACTTACAGAATCAGATTATCCAGCAGAAAGCACTCACAGACAGTAAAGAATATTTCCTTTCAAACGGCGTAATTTCAGACGACCACCAGCACAAAAGATATGACGCAAGCGGCAATGTAATCAGCGATAAAACAAAGATTATCGGCGAGCCTATTTCAGTAAGAACGGAAGGAACAAGAACATTTGTAAAAGGCAAGCTCTATAGTTATGTAGAAGCTGCAAAGCCTTTTATCGACCTTCTCAAAGCTCATTCAAGCCGTGTAAAGGCAAGTGTAGGCGGTATTAAGCCTATTGTACGCAAAAACAAGGACGGTACGGAAACAGTAACGGCTTTTATGTGGAATGACTTAGCCCTTACTTGTTCGCCTGTAAATTACACGGTAGGTAGTGCCGCTTTTGCTAAATCAATGTCTAATGTCGATTTCTGTAAAGCACTTTCAGCAGGTTACGGAACAGACGCAGCGACAATGACAGGCGGAAGATGTTTGCAGAAAGAAGATTTAGAAGGTGGAGTAGCAAACAATACGCCGGAAAACATCTTGCCTAATGAGATTTCAAAAACAGAAGAAAACGACATTGACGCAATCAATGAGCTTATGGCGGCAATCGCTACAGGCGAAATCAAAACACCACAGAAAATGACTTCTTTCTTGACTGAAAGAGGATATTCAGAGGAAAAAGCGCGGGCTTCTGTCCGCGAAATAATATCACAAGGGGGTCATGTAATTATGGCTAAATCTGTTTTGGAACAGACAAAGAATCTCCTTAAATCGCTTGCGGGTGGCTCTCCTAGCAATGCAGACGATGGCGAGAAGAAGAACAAGAAGCCGGGTGAAAATGTACCACCAGAGAATAACGGTGGCGCAGGTTCAGACAATGGCGGCGAAGGTGGTAATGGTAACTGTGAGGGTGGTGCAGAGCCTAACAACATCACTAAATCATTGCCGGAAGGTTGTGTAGACGCAACAGACGCGCTTGCTGCAATTCTTGCAGAAGTAAAGAAGAGCAATGACGCAGTTGCAGCTCTCACAAAGCGCATGGATGGCTATGAAGCACAGCAGGAAGATGTTTCAAAGTCTATTCTTGAAGTTGCCGGAAGCGTTGCACAGATTGCAAACACTCCACTTCCTACAAAGACAGCTACTTCTATCCAGAAGTCAGATGTCGGAAATGGTGCTTCTGCAAACGGAAACGACAATCCTTTGCGTCCTACCGTAGAAGATTATCAGATTGTAAAAAGCGCACTCAATGCCGCTTTCAAGGACAGAGCAAACACAGGTTTGACACTTGAAAAGTCTGAACATCTTTCTTCTGCTTTCAACAAGGCGGTTCATGGCGGAAAAATCAGCCGTGAAGATTTCAACGAAATTTCGGGCTATGTACGCAAGTACAAAGCATAAACAGGGGGAATACGAATGATTTTTGACGAAGGTGTAAATGTCGAAGGGCTTTTCGATAACGCTAATCAAGCGACACTTCAGAAAGCACTCGAAGCCGGATATGGTACAGACGCGTCACAGTTTACAGACGGACGCGCATTGCAGCCGGAAGATTTGGAATCAACACTTGTAAATGTGCTTGATGTTTTGCAGGACGATTGTAAGGTATTCAATTCAATCTACCGTCAGCCGTCAAAGTCTACTGTACATCAGTACAACAGACGCACAGGCGTTGGCGATGATGAATTCAACTTCATCGGCGAAGGTGAGGAAATCCGCGAAGGTGACCAAGACATCGAGCGTAAAATCCTCGAACAGAAGTACATCGGTACTATCGGACGCATTACAAAGCAGGCTGAACTCGTTGAAAGTATGGAAGATATGTACAACGCAGAAAAAGTCGCTTGTACAATGCGTGTCGTAAAATCTGCCGAGCGTGCTTTCTTCCACGGAAACAGTGCAGTTGTTCCTAAACAGTTTGACGGTTTCCAGAAAATTATCGAGGATTCGGCTTTCGATACAACAAAAGAAGCCCGCCTCCGCTCTACAGTTGCAGACCTTCGCGGTTACGAAATCGGCGAAGAAGTTGCTTCTGGCGATGAAGCTATTCTCACAGGCGAAGATTTGTTTGATGAAGTAGCTGATACTGTTTATGAAAAGGGTGGTGACTTGAAAAAAGCATTGTTCCCTCCTGTTATCGCAAGACAGTTCCGCTCTCTCTTCAATGACAAGCTCCGCTACACACCAGAGGACGAACATACAGGTCTTAAACGCCTGCCGGATATTGTCGCTTCTTGTGGTTCTTCTATCCGCATACAGGGCAAAGACGCTGGTACAGATAAGATGTTCCATGTAAAGGGTAAAGTTGTTGCTAAGGGTGATTCAACAAAACGCCCTAACGCTCCTTCTACAGTAACACTTACTGTAAACGCTTCTCCTACTCGTGCAGAATCACAGTTCGGTACAAATGATGCAGGTGATTACATCTATGCAGTTCATGCCGTAAACTCTTACGGTATTTCAGCCGCAAAAGCAGCCGCAGCAGCCGTTACAGTTGCAGCAGGTAAGAGTGTTACAATCACTATTACCCCGGATTCAAACGGCGCAAGAGCTACAGGATTCATCATCACTCGCTCTAAAGCTGACGGTTCTGAACTCATGGAAATGTGTTCAATCGGTGCAGCAGTTGAAGGAAACACAACATACGAAGATGTTAACTCAGAACTTCCGGGTACAGCTTCTATTATCCTTCTTTCTGAAATTACTCGTGACGCAAAGGCAAACATTGCCTTTACACAGCTCATGGGTCTTTCAACATTCCCGCTTCCTACAAACGATTCTCTCGCAAAACGCTTTGCAGTTGCACTCTTCGGTGCGCTTAAAGTTGGTGCGCCGGAATTCTGTGCTGAAATCAAGAATGTTGGTTACAGAGGAGGCTTGTACTAATGGCTAAAGGTAGAACAGTTAAAACGCTGGCTAATGCTGCTTCTACCGCCGTTGATACAAAAAAAATCTTGTCTGATTTGTCAGCTATGGCAGATACAGACAAGGTTACTGTTGTATCAGAAAAACGCGCGGGGAAAACAATCATTGGTATTGGCGCAAATCCCGTAGTTTTTGACGCTGACGGAAAAGCAGAAGTAACAGTTCTTGAAGCAAAGTATTTCTTGACAATTCCGGGCTTCAACCTCGACGGTGCAGCAGAAGCAAACGCTGACGCTGGAAAGAGCGAAAGCAAAGACGGTTCTGATTCTTCATCAGAAACAACAACAGACACCGAGAAATCGGACGGCGGCAAGGCAGACGCAAACACAGCAGAAGCAAACGCTGACGCTGGAAAGAGCGAAAGCAAGAAAGCCGCAAAAGGCAATAAATAAATGATAACCGCAGAAGCGACAAGTACAAGAATTATCCTCACGCTGGCAAACAGCAACGCTGAATCTTTCAGACTTGAAAGGTCATTCTATAAGGAAAACGCTTGGTATACTTGGACTTCTGACGGTTGGATTTTAAATACTGAATCGCCTGTTGTTCTTCCTATTTCAGCAGGTGATTTCATTGATTCTTCTAATCTTGAAGATGGTTTATACGAATATCGTTTTGTAGATTCATCTGTAGAAGTTCCTACAGGTGATATGTACGAATACTCAAAATGGGTGAAATTCGGCGAGAATGTAGATTGTATCGGTTATACATTCAACAATTACAATGCGCCGGAAGGTTCTTGGGGCGTTCCTGTAACTCCCGATGATATTAGATACACCTATCTTTGGGGAACTGATTTTAAGGCTACAAACGGACAGCAGTTTAAGGACGAGCAGACACAGTATTTTATTGACGCTGCAATAACAGAATTGGAGCGTGAATTAAATATCTGTATCAGAAGAAAAGTTATCCGATGTAACCCGGATAAGAGAGGACTTGTAAGGACAACAAGAACAAGAAAAGGCGATTATGATTTGGAAGAGCCGCCTTATAAGTTCAGACAGGAAGAAATTGTAAGCCGTGGACGAATTACAACACGGCAAAGACCTATTATTAAGGTTACAAAATGCGAATTACTCAACGCCGCTGAAAATCCTATGGATTTGTTGCCTACTTCATATCTTGAAAAAGACAAGGGCGTTATTAACTTTATGCAAAGACCGTGGCGCAGAAGCGACACTTTCAATAATGTTTCAAAGGTGCTTTATCCATACGGAGAGCAGACTTTAAGAAATTACTATTTCTATGCCGTTGATTACGAAGCCGGATTTGAAACAAGTGACGATATTCCAGACGATTTAAGACAGATTATCGGCAAGGCTTGTGCTATTTCACTTCTAAACATCATCGGTGACGGCTTGATGTCGGGATTCTCTTCAAGCTCATTGAGCATGGACGGTATTTCTGAATCGTTCAGTTCTACACAGTCGGCAACAAGTGCCTATTTCGGTGCGCGTATAGCTGTGTACCAGAAAGAAGTGCAGGAATACATCAAAAACAATAAATACAAGTTCAGACACTTTCCTATCAGAAGTATTTAATAAATTGGGGGTATCAGCATGAAGCCGTGGGAACTCTACAATTATCAGAAGGATATAGACTACAAGACAAATACTTTTGATTACGATTGGCGCGTAAAAGTTGAGCATGAGGATAAGGCAATCTATGTCTTTTCGCAGTTCTCAACTTCAATCATTGATTGGATTGTAAACTTCCTTTTCTTCTTCATTCCGCAGGTTAGACAGTGGTATGTGTATTTTGCCTGTTTAGGCTGGCAGACTACTTTCAATTCTTGCAAGGGCTTGATGATGAATGAGGTTTTAATGGCAATGAACACCTTCCCGGATTATAAGGTGGTTTGTTGCGGTCATTCATACGGCGGGGCTGGCTCTGTATTGGTAGGTATAGAAATCTTCTTTCAGTCTGGAAGAAAGCCGGATTTAATCACTTGGGGTGCGCCTAAGCCGTTGGTTTTCTTCTTTACAAAGCTGATTTGCAGATTGTTTTTCGGTACTGTTTGGCAGTTCGCGCATTGGAGCGACATTGTGACTTATATGCCGCCATTACTCGGATATTGGAACATCAAGGTTATCAGAATCGGCGATTTCAGCTTTAAGAAGCTGTTTAATCCTCGTGAATACCATACTTGCTATGGTGATGAATCTTTATATAAGGATATTAAAGGTTATGATTTTTGAGCAGGTGCAGAACATTCTTAACGGTGGTGTTCAGACATTACAGAAATCAGATTTCTCAAACTATGCACTTTCGGAGCAGGTGAAATGTGTGCTTAACAAGTCATACATTCCGCAGGAAACTACCGTTGAAAAATCGTTACTATCCGCTGAAAGCATACAGAAAGCAAAGCCTGCAGGCAGAAATTGGGGGCAGTTGATACCTGTAAGGAAAATGAACGCAGCCGGACGAATGGTTACATATTGGGAAAGCCCGGAAGATAGAAACGAAGGAAAAATGAAGGGTGCGCAGAATCTTTTTGACATTGACGAATTGGACGCGCCCGCTTCTGACAATGACTATTACGGTCAGTGGGATAAAGACGCGGAAGAATACCAGATTAAGCCATTGATTATGAAATTCTCTGAATATAATCCGGCTCTTGCAAAGCGTATGGAAGAGAAATACAAGGACTATCAGTGGGATAGAGAAACAAGGGATTTGGATATAAAACTTGACTATGAAACTCTGGACTACATGAGAAGGGCAAAGAATGAGCCGGACTATGCTAAAGAGTGGCAGGAAGAGTACAACGAAAAGACAGACAGAACTTGCAAAATGCTGAATAACCGTAAATTGGCAATGGCAAGATTGAAAGTCGGTAGCAAGGTTTCTTATAACGGAAAGCCGGGAAAGATTACAGGATTTTCAAAGCGTGGCTATCCGAATGTAGACTTCAACGGAGTTGTAAGAACTTGTTTTGTTGAAGAGATTGCGGATATTGAAGCGTTGGAGAAGAAACTTAACGCAAAGGCTGCATAAATAAGCGTATACAGAAATATTTCTGAATACATAAATCAATTTAGGGGGTGTTTTTATGGCACTTGGTAAATTAAAGAAAGGTTGTCCTTATGGTAAGGAGATTGCAAAAGAGATTGAAGCAGGCGGAAACGAGCAGCTCAACGCAAGAGTTACAGAGCTTGAAGAAACTGTAGAATCTCTTACAACAGCACTTGCCTCCGTTCTTGCAGCAGACAAGACAACAGACAACGGAAAGACTTTGCAGATTGATTCTAACGGCGTTGTTGCGCTTGTTACTGTGTAAGTTTTCTTTTTACCCGGTCTTACTTTGCGTAATTCCGGGGCATTTATTTTGAGGTTTAAGCATGGGTCAAGGACTTGGAGAAAATAGCCCTGTAGTTTTAAGTTTAGGGCGTGCAAACTATGAAGCTCTCATTAAGCGTCACGGTCAGTGGGTACGGTGGCGGACGGCTGCAATGTGTCCTTGTGTCGAAAAGAATACGCAACAGCCCGACCCACATTGCGAGAAGTGCGGCGGACGCGGTTATATTTACGGCAATCAGAAAGAGCAGGTTTTACAGACAATGGCAACGGTAGACCTTAACGGAATTCTTACCGTTTCAGAAGATTATACAAACGATTCTCTTGTAAAGGTTTACGACCAGAGCGGAAAGGTTTACAGCAACGCCCGGAAATACGGACAGTTTATTGATTTGAATACTGATAGATTTGTAAGGGGTTCATACTACAATGTAGTTCTGAATCGTGAGCTTGCAAAGACTATTGAAAATACAATTCTTGAAGATTGCGGCGGAAACTATTATAAAGTTCCGGGAATTGAATCTAAACGGCTGAATATTGAGGGCATTTATTACACCGCGCCTGCAGATATTTTGAGCATTGAAAGTGTTACTGATGAAGAAGGTGAGGAATTTGAGGTTGAGCAATACCGATTAAACCTTGCATATATTCCGCCAAAGATTGTTGAAGATGAAGAAACCGGGGAAGAAACGGAAGTTTACCCGACAGGAAATTTGACGGCAAAAAACATCAAGTATATTGAGCCGTTCACTTTTGCCGTGCTGAATCAGAATCTTAATAAGGTTGACATTGCACAAATGGAAGCTGCTCACGGTGACGCAGTTGTGACATTCCCTTATTCCTGTGATGTTTCGGAAAATGATGTTTTGACGGTTTTAGCAGGAACAATCACGCAGAAATCTATGATTGTGCGAACAAAAAAAGACTATGACACAATCCCGGCATTTTTCATTGAAAGCATTGTGAAGATAATCGGAAAGGATAACGAATATGAAAACGGCGTTGATTATGTTCTTGTCGGTACGAATTCTATTAAGTGGATTTCTGAAAATAAGCCGGATAATGGCGAAGGATATTCAATCATCTATAAGGTTTATCCGACTTATACGGTTGTAAAGAATATCCCGCAGTTACGAAGTTCTGAAAATCAGCGATTCCCGAAGAAAGCTATCGTACAGCTTATGAGCAGTTACAGCGAAACAAGGGGAGTGAACAGGCAATGACCGAAGGTATAAAGGTTCAGATAACAGGTGAATCCGCTCTAGCCGCAATTAAAGAGATTGTAAAAAATGGCGGGCGTGACTTCTCTACTATTTTTCCAGAAACGGCTTTTGCACTTTTTGACAGTGCAAAGAAGATTGAAGGAACATGGAAAAATTATGCTATGGGGTATCCTTCATCTGATTACCCACACTTAGGAATAAAAGATATTCCTAGACCAGACCCGAAACTTGCCGATTCTGTAAAAACATCTCCAAACACACCGGGAAAACTCGAATATACCGTACACAGCGACCATCCTTTAATGTCTGACTATCAGAATGGAAAAGATGAAACAATCGACATGAAAGCTCCAAATAGTCCGTGGCTTAAAGGAAAGAAAAGCCGATTGAATAAAAAAGACGGCTCGCCTTATTTGATTGTTCCGTTCTCATGGGGAACAGGTACAGGGCATTTTAGAAATGTCGTTCCGGCTGGAATACAAAAAGCAATGACAAGAAGAGCCTTGTCACGCAATCTTGGGAAATTACACACAGAGCCAAACGCCAACGGTGAAGAAATATGGCGAGATGATTATAATTGGGGCGGTAGAATATCGCCAGAAGAAGCCGAACAAGCCGGAAATGACAGGCTTTCGGGAATGGTGCGCATGGAAGATAGCGCATACAAAAACGGCAATCACGGTACATATTTCACTTTCCGTGTTATAAGCGCAAAGTCGGCGGCTGATAAGTGGATTCAGCATAGAAAGATTGAAGCAAGGGATATTACCGGCGCATTAAAAAGGGAGTTTGAGCAATATATAACGGAAGTTGTGCGAGAAGGTTTTTATGCAGATATGAAGCCAATAATCTAGCATAAAAGTCAAATTGACAACAGGGGCTTTTTGCTTTAATATAGAATAAATTACAGTGCCATAATTGGTATGTTACATCTGTATTCCTTATGAAAGGCAGCAGGGGTAGAAGTGCGGAATTCCGTGTTTTTATCTGTGCTGCCTTTTTTGTTGCACGAAAAAAAAAGGAATAGCGGACATGGCACGATACTATCTTAATCGCGGTATCATTCTTGAACAAGTTATAGTTTCCCTTATACATGACTATCTGGAAGCCATAGACGCAGATAATCTTTATCAGAATTTCCATATCGAAGCAACAAACAGACACCCTTTTGCAAGCCTTTATTTGCATAACACAAAGACTGTAGCAGACAGTTTCCCTTCAATAACAGTTACAACAGCAACGGACGACAAAACACCCGCTCTGGAAGAATTGAAAGCATGGGTAACGCCTGTTGCTTTTACTGATGAAGATATTGACGATTGGGCAAGCAACACATACGACAGCGATTTCAAAGATTCAAACGGACATATCGTAAAAGCGGGTAAGAAGATTCCGGGCTTATGTGCAGTCACATCAAAAGATGTTATCAAGGAATTGAAGAAGGTTACAAAAAAGCAGGGCGAAGTTTACGGAAACAAGATTGAGATACGAAGAACAGACCGAATTTCCGTTGAAATCTGGGCTGACAATGAGCAGGTAAAAAACGAGGTTTACGAAGTCTTACGGCTTTTTATTGCCGGGGATTTAAGACAGATTCTTTCCGAAAGATATAACTTTTTCGACCCGCTTATTGACGATGGAAGCGTACACGGTCAGCGAAGCAATAACTACAACATGGATTTTGACATTGCACTTTCTGGGGCAATGATTACTTTTGAGGTGAATTATCTTATCGCGCAAGTCGTACTCGACACCGACAAGGCAAAGATAAGTCAAGATATAGAAGCGGAGGCACATAACTATGTCAAACACAACTAAGGCAGATAACGCCACCAGCACGACAACAACTCCGAAAAAAGAGAAAAAAATGGGTGTTGTGCGTTTTCTGCAAAAGAATCCGCAGAAAAGCGGAATTGAGGCAATACTGAAATGCGAATACGCGTCAGTATCGAAAACAGAAACAGAGTGGAAAGCGATTGTTGACCAGCTCTTGAGTGCAAAAGTAAGGTAGGAGGCAAAAAATGGGTGTAAGTCCAGCAGTATTTGAATCAGCGGGCAAAAAGACAGAACATCTTATTCCGGGCGTTTATACTCGTAGAAATACGGTTGCTGCAACTACCGGGCTTGGTAATGACAAGCTCGTAGTAATGGGTGTTTCAAGTGCGGGTAAACCGCGTACACTTCTTAAATTCGCTACTCCGGCAGACGCAAAAAATGCTCTTCTCGGTGGTGAATTGCTCAACGGTGTTCTTCACGCGTTCAACGGCTCGAATGACTTTGTTCCGCAGTATGTTTACGGTTATATCGTAAACAGCAACACACAGGCAACACTTGTAATGAAAAACGGCGATAATCCAATTATCAATGTTAAGTCAAGTATTTACGGTGTTCCTGCTAATCAGCTTAAACTCTGGCTGAAAAGCGGCACAACAGGAAAGAAGCTGATGTATTCTTTCAAAGGAAACGAAGGAAGCATTGATAACATCGAACGTCCTTCTTTCTCAATCATCTATAACGGTGACGGTACATCTCCAAAGTGTACAATCACATCTACAGGAATCAAACTTGAAGCATTGGAAGAGGGCGAGGCTGTTGATGTTTTTGAATTCGCTTGGACTGATATTGAAACCGTTTCTGAACTCGTTTCAAGAATCAACGACACAGACATTTACACTGCAACTCTTCTTGATTTAACAGAAGGTGCTGCAACAAAAGAGCTTGATGTTTGTTCTGCAACAGCTCTTTCTACAACCGCAACAAAGTTCTACAGCAATGTACAGGCTTTGATTGAGGCTCTGGAAAAAGTTCAGTACATCGGAAGCGGAAACGCAGAACTTGCAGAAAATGCAAGCCGTATCTTGCCGGACAACAATGACGGCTATGTATATTTCAGCGGTGCAGCAGCAGGCACTTCT